>BNJU01000578.1_pt1 | contig 163292 bp, 231 predicted proteins | sample 8539281 | NCBI WGS metagenome assembly BNJU01 (sample SAMD00202456, study PRJDB9452) | human saliva metagenome | isolation source: human saliva | place: Japan | reverse complement strand
AAATGATATAATGAAGAGTAGCTTTTTTATGGAGAGGAGGCCTAGAATGAATTTTCAGCAATTATCTAATCTTCAATACTGGTCTAGTTTATTTTCCAGTCCTTGGAGTATTCTGATAAATGTGATTGATATTCTTATCGTTGCCTATATCTTATACCAATTTACAAAATCAATTGCAGGAACCAAGATTATGATCCTGGTTCGAGGTGTTTTAGTGTTTATCTTAGCTCAGATAGCAGCAAATACCCTAGGGCTTGACGACTATTTCTTGGTTGATCAATCAATTGATTACTTACGGTGTTATCGCAGCGGTTGTTATTTTCTCTCCAGAAATTCGGACAGGTTTAGAGCGATTAGGACGTGCGACTGATTTCTTTTCAAGTACACCAATGAGTTCAGAAGAACAGATGATTCAGGCCTTTGTTAAAGCGGTAGAATATATGAGCCCGCGGAAAATTGGAGCACTGGTATCAGTTCAGCGTGTCAGAACCTTGCAGGAATATATTTCCACGGGGATTCCTTTAGATGCTAAGATTTCTGCAGAACTCTTAATCAATATCTTCATTCCAAACACACCTTTACATGATGGTGCAGTCATTATAAAAGGTGATCGAATAGCTGTAACATCTGCTTATCTTCCACTTACTGAAGACACTGGTATTTCTAAGGAGTTTGGAACGCGACACCGTGCAGCCATTGGTTTATCTGAGGTTTCTGATGCTCTCACTTTTGTGGTATCAGAGGAAACTGGAGGTATTTCCATTACCTATAATGGTGTCTTTAAGCATGATTTAACGATGGAAGAATTTGAGGAAGAGCTACGTCGTATACTGATTCCGGAAAATTCACAAGAGCCAAGCTTAACAGAGCGTATATTAGGAGGCTGGAAGAATGAAAAAAAATAGTTTATATATCATCTCCTCACTCCTCTTTGCTTGCGTTTTGATTTATCTACGCTACCTCTATTAATTATCAAAATAATAATAATGCAAGACCGGCTCGAACAGAAACCTATACCAATACGGTCGTAAATGTACCAATTGATATTCAGTACGATAGTGAGCAGTATTTTATTAGTGGTTTTAGTTCAGAAGTAACGGTATTTTTAACTGGATCCAATCGAGTGACCTTGGCTAGTGAGATGCAAGAAAGCACTCGTAAATTTAAGGTTACTGCAGATTTAACACAGGCGACAGAAGGAACCGTTGAAGTTCCCTTGACCATTGAAAATCTTCCGAGTGGTTTAACAGCCCTAGCAACACCGCAGAAAATCACCGTTAAAATTGGGAAGAAAGCAACACGGGATAATTTACCAGTCACTCCACAGATTGACTCTGGTAAGGTTGATGAACGAATTCTCATCGATAGTGTGACTGTTTCAGATGAACGCGTTTCGGTTACTAGTGATGCTGATACCTTATCTAAGATTGATAAGATTGTGGCTGTTTTACCAACTAGTGAAAAAAATTACAGGAAATTATACAGGGTTCAGTTCCTCTACAAGCTATTGATAAGAATGGAACAGTTTTTACCAACGGTGATTACACCGTATGAAACAACCATGAAGATAACAACGAAACAAGCTAGATCAGCAAGTAGTTCTACCTCTTCAACGACTAGCTCATCTTCAACGAAATCTTCTACTACAGAGTCTGAAACCAAACCAGACTCTTCAAAGAAAGACTAAAAAAATTAGAAAAAGGATATAACATGGGTAAATATTTTTGGAACGGACGGAGTCCGTGGAGAAGCAAACGTAGAACTTACGCCAGAATTAGCTTTTAAATTGGGACGTTTTGGAGGTTATGTTCTCAGTCAACATACGACTGAAGCACCAAAAGTTTTTGTAGGACGTGACACTCGTATCTCAGGTCAAATGCTAGAAGCGGCTTTGATTGCTGGTCTCCTTTCAGTCGGAATTCACGTTTATAAACTTGGAGTTCTTGCAACACCAGCAGTAGCTTATCTTGTTAAAACAGAAGGTGCGAGCGCAGGTGTCATGATTTCAGCTAGTCACAACCCAGCCCTTGATAATGGAATTAAATTCTTTGGTGGTGACGGCTTTAAACTAGACGATGACAAAGAAGCAGAAATCGAAGCCTTGCTTGATGCAAGTGAAGATACTCTTCCACGTCCAAGTGCAGAAGGTTTGGGTACTGTTGTTGACTACCCAGAAGGTTTGCGTAAGTATGAAGCCTATCTTGTTTCAACTGGAACTCCTCTTGAAGGGATGAAGGTTGCCTTGGACACTGCTAACGGAGCAGCTGCAACAAGTGCTCGTCAAATTTTTGCAGACCTAGGTGCTCAATTAACAGTTATCGGAGAAACTCCAGATGGCCTTAACATCAACTTGAACGTTGGTTCAACTCATCCAGAAGCTTTGCAAGAACTTGTAAAAGAAAGTCAATCTGCCATTGGTTTAGCCTTTGATGGCGATAGCGACCGTTTGATTGCTGTAGATGAAAATGGCGAAATTGTCGATGGTGACAAGATTATGTACATTATTGGTAAATACCTTTCTGAAAAAGGTCAGTTGGCCCAAAACACCATCGTAACAACAGTTATGTCCAACCTTGGTTTCCATAAGGCCTTGGATCGTGAAGGGATCAATAAGGCAGTTACTGCTGTTGGAGACCGTTATGTCGTTGAAGAAATGAGAAAATCTGGCTACAATCTCGGTGGTGAGCAGTCAGGTCACGTTATCTTGATGGACTATAATACTACTGGTGATGGTCAGCTTTCAGCAGTTCAATTGACGAAGATCATGCAAGAAACAGGTAAGAGTTTGTCTCAATTGGCCTCAGAAGTGACCATTTACCCACAAAAATTAGTCAATATCCGTGTGGAAAATGCCATGAAAGAAAAAGCTATGGAAGTGCCAGCTATCAAGGCTATTATCGAGAAGATGGAAGCAGAAATGGCAGGCAATGGTCGCATCCTCGTTCGCCCAAGTGGAACGGAGCCACTCTTGCGTGTCATGGCTGAAGCCCCAACCACTGAGGAAGTAGACTACTATGTAGACACTATTGCTGAAGTTGTTAAAACTGAGATTGGTATTTAGTAAATCTAGCAGAAAATAAAAAAATATGGTACAATGGCAACTATATTGTACCAATGGAGATGAAAATGAATTTAAAAACGTGAACAAGAATTTGTTAGTCAGTATCACTTTGATGCGCGTAACTTTGAATGGGAAAATGAAAATGGAGCACCTGAAACTAAGGTAGATGTAAACTTCCAGTTGCTTTCAGCATGATCAAGAAAAATCAAGTTACCTCTTTAGTAGTTGTTTTGAGCTTTATGATTGTCTTTGATAGATTTGTCATTAGTGGAACGATTTCTCAAGTCAATCATGTTGAAGGTCGTATTATCGATCAACCAAGTGATTTCAGCCAAGAAGAGGTTGAGACACTAGCTCGTCCATGTTTGGATATGCTTAATCGTTTGACTTATGAAGTAACAGAAATTGCCCTTGATTTACCGGGAATTAATTTGGAGTTTTAAGAAATGAAATTAGCGGTCATAACAGACTCATCTGCTTTTCTACAAGCGGAAACCTTGCGGAAAGAAGATTTATTTGTGCTAGACATTCCTGTGAATATCGATGGACAGGAGTATGTTGAAGGTGTAAATCTAACCGCTCAAGAATTTTATGAAAAAATGGCTCGTTCATCTGAATTGCCAAAAACAAGCCAACCAAGTATTGCTAAGTTGGATGAAATTTTTATCATCATTGAAAAGATAAAAGGATATACTCATGCTCTGGGGTCTCTTTCCTATCTTCTGGAATTTCAGGATTTTCACCAAAATATCCAGTATATGAAGGATGAATATGAAGGGATTAACCATTGCCTTTTCCTGATACCCGTATTACAAGCGCTCCCCTAGGCTATATGGTTGAGAGTGTCTTTAGATGGGCAGAGCAAGGCGAAGAGTTTACTACCATTTTAGATCAGTTGGAAAAATCAAATCCAGAAAAACTTCAGCCTTTATCATGGTGGATGATCTTGACCATCTAGTTAAGGGGGACGACTCTCTAATGGTGCAGCTATTTTGGGGAATCTCCTTAGTATCAAGCCAATCCTATACTTTCAATGACCAAGGGTGTGATAGAAGTATATGAAAAGGTTCGTACAGAGAAAAAAGGCTACAAAAACGCTTTAGTTGAAATTGTTAAAGAAGCAACAGCTAATGGGAATTACCAGATTACTGTCATTCACGGGAATGCTCCTCAAAAAGCAGCAGATTTGCGCCAGCTTTTTGATCGATGGTGGAGTAGCTACAGATGTTTCAGATTGCAACCTTTCGGTAGTGTTATTGGGACTCACCTGGGAGAAGGAAGTATTGCTCTGGGCATACACCCATAATCTAGACTATTTTTCATGGACAGCTAGGGTCCTTTGTATCTTAGAAATTGAACACGCCTGAACCCTGTGTGAAAAAGATAGTTCTTCCAGAGTAGATACCCTGATCAGACTCATTTTCACTTTGTGTCTACAGGCTTTGATCTAGAAATTGAACCCGACTACCTCTTGAAAAAAGTGTCTTCACTTTGTGAAAGTCGGCATTCTATTTTTCAGCAGGTCCTTTTGTATCTTAAAACAGGAGTAGAGATTGAGATGAGTATTCGAGTAATTATTGCTGGTTTTAAAGGGGAGAATGGGCCAATCTGCTTGTCAGATGGTTTTTGTCTGATCCTGAACTTGAACTAGTAGCGGTTTTAGATCCTTTTGAGTCTGCATCTGACTGGCAGGAATTCCAGTATTTCAATGATAAGAATGACTTGGCAGGGTTTTGATGCCGATGTTTGGGTAGACTTTACAACACCAGCTGTTGCCTATGAGAATACCCGCTTTTGCGCTTGAAAATGGCTTTTGCTCCAGTCGTTGGAACAACAGGTTTCACTAGTCAAAGAGATTGAAGAACTAAAAAGAATTTTTCTCGTTCTAAAAAAAGCTTGGGTGGCTTGATTGCTCCTAACTTTGCTTTGGGTGCTGTCTTACTCATGCAATTTGCGGCACAAGCTGCAAAATACTTCCCAAATGTAGAGATTATTGAGCTTCACCATGACAAGAAAAAAGATGCTCCGAGCGGAACAGCTATCAAAACAGCTGAGTTGATGGCAGAAGTTCGTGAGTCTATCCAACAAGGTGCTAGTGATGAGGAAGAACTCATTGCAGGTGCACGTGGAGCTAACTTTGATGGTATGCGAATCCACTCAGTCCGTTTGCCAGGTTTGGTAGCTCATCAGGAAGTTATATTTGGAAATCAGGGAGAAGGATTGACCCTACGTCATGACTCCTATGATCGTAGCTCCTTCATGACAGGGGTGAATTTGGGAATCAAAGAAGTTGTCAAGCGTCATGAGCTTGTCTATGGATTAGAACACTTATTATGAGATTAACACAAATGCCTTCTGAATTTCAGAAGGCTTTACCAGTATTAGAAAAAATTAAAGAAGCAGGTTTTGAAGCCTATTTTGTTGGAGGCTCTGTTAGGGATGCCCTACTCAATCGTCCCATCCATGATGTGGATATCGCGACTTCATCTTATCCAGAAGAGACCAAGCAGATTTTTCCACGGACAGCTGACATTGGCATTGAGCACGGAACTGTCTTGGTCTTAGATGGGGACGAGGAGTATGAGGTAACCACTTTTCGGACAGAGGATGTCTATGTAGACTATCGGAGACCAAGTTCTGTTTCTTTTGTTCGTTCACTCGAAGAAGATCTCAAACGCCGTGATTTCACAGTCAATGCTTTTGCCTTGGATGAGATGGGAAAAATCATTGATTTGTTCGATGGTTTGAGAGATTTAGAAAATCAAGTTTTACGAGCAGTTGGTGTAGCTAGTGAGCGTTTCAACGAAGATGCTTTGCGGATTATGCGTGGTTTCCGTTTTCAGGCCAGTCTTGGCTTTGAGCTTGAGCAAGAAACCTTTGAAGCTATGAAAGATCTGACACCACTCTTAGAGAAAATTTCTGTGGAACGTACTTTTGTTGAATTTGATAAACTTCTACTAGCTCCTCATTGGCGAGTAGGTCTGTCTTCTATGATTGCAAGTAAAGCTTATGATTATCTTCCGGATATGACTGGTAGTCAGGAGAACCTCCAATCTTTATTTGCCTTAGATGCTGATTTTACCTTTGAATCTTCTGAACAAGCCTGGGCTGCACTTTTATGGGTTTTAGAAGTGGAGGATGCTCAACAGTTTTTGAAACATTGGAAAACTTCGCGTCAATTCGCTAAGCAAGTTCAAGATTTACTTACGATCTTGGAACTTCGTGAAGAAGGGGAACTAAGCAAGCGCGATTGTTACCGTTTTGATCTAGATTTGCTTTTACAGGCTGAAAATCTTCGTCAGGCTCAAGGAAAAGAAGTTAATCCACAGGCTATCGAAGAGACTTACCACAGCTTAACCATCCATGATAAAAAAGAAATTCAAATCAATGGTGGGATTCTCATCAAGGAATACGGCTATCAGCCAGGACCAGAAATGGGAGAAATTTTAGCAGAGATTGAGTATGCTATTGTGGATGGAGATTTGGAAAATAACTTGGAAGCTATTCATGCCTACTTGAGGGAGAAAAAATGAGTGATTTTATTGTTGAAAAACTAAGTAAATCCGTTGGAGACAAGACTGTCTTTAAGGATATTTCCTTTATCATCCATGACTTGGACAGAATCGGTCTTATCGGTGTCAATGGAACTGGGAAAACAACCCTTTTAGATGTTCTTTCAGGAGTTTCAGGTTTTGATGGTGACGTAAGCCCTTTTTCGGCAAAAAATGATTACAAGATTGGCTATTTGACTCAGGACCCAGATTTTGATGATAGCAAGACTGTCTTGGATACTGTTCTATCGAGTGATTTGAAAGAAATCCAGTTGATCCGTGAGTATGAATTGCTCATGCTCAACTACAGTGAGGATAAGCAGGCCCGTTTGGAACGGGTCATGGCGGAGATGGATTCTCTCCAAGCTTGGGAAATTGAGAGTCAGGTCAAGACCGTTCTCAGCAAGTTGGGAATTCAGGATTTATCAACTCCCGTTGGAGCCCTGTCAGGTGGTTTGCGAAGACGGGTTCAGTTGGCGCAAGTCCTTCTGGGCAACCATGACCTCTTGTTACTAGATGAACCAACCAACCACTTGGATATTGCGACCATTGAGTGGCTAACCCTCTTCTTGAAAAATTCCAAGAAAACAGTGTTATTTATCACCCACGACCGTTACTTCCTAGATGCTCTTTCAACGAGAATTTTCGAGTTGGACCGAGCTGGTTTGACAGAATATCAAGGAAATTACCAAGACTATGTTCGTCTCAAGGCTGAACAGGATGAGCGCGACGCAGCGCTTCTTCACAAAAAGGAACAACTTTATAAGCAAGAATTAGCCTGGATGAGACGACAACCACAGGCTCGTGCAACCAAGCAACAGGCACGCATCAATCGATTCCATGACTTGAAAAAGGAGGTTTCTGATACTAGTGTTGAAACAGACTTGAGCATGAATTTTGAAACTAGCCGTATCGGTAAAAAGGTCATCGAGTTTAAGGATGTTTCCTTTGCCTATGACGACAAACAGATTCTGCAACATTTTAACCTTTTGGTCCAAGCCAAAGACCGTATCGGAATCGTTGGGGACAATGGTGTTGGGAAGTCAACTCTTCTCAATCTCATTGCAGGAAGTCTCGAGCCAACTGAAGGAGAGGTTATCATCGGTGAGACGGTTCGCATCGCCTATTTCTCTCAACAAATCGAAGGTTTGGATGAAAGCAAGCGGGTTATTAACTACCTGCAGGAAGTGGCAGAAGAGGTTAAGACCAGTGGAGGTTCTACGACATCTATCGCTGAGTTGCTAGAGCAGTTCCTCTTTCCACGATCAACGCACGGTACCTTGATTGAGAAGTTATCTGGTGGAGAGAAAAAACGTCTTTACCTTATCAAACTCCTCCTTGAAAAACCCAATGTGCTTCTCTTGGACGAGCCGACAAATGATTTAGATATTGCGACCTTAACTGTTCTAGAAAATTTCTTACAAGGTTTTGCAGGTCCTGTCTTAACAGTTAGTCACGACCGCTATTTCCTTGATAAAGTTGCGACTAAGATTCTTGCTTTTGAGAATGGTAGCATTCGTCCTTTCTTTGGGCATTATACCGACTACCTAGATGAAAAAGCCTTCGAAGCAGAAGCGACAAGTCAAGTTCAAAAAGGCTGAGAAGGAAAAAAAGTCGTCAAAGTCCGTGAAGAAAAGAAACGCATGACCTACCAAGAAAAGCAAGAGTGGGCAAGTATTGAAGGTGACATCGAAGCCTTGGAAAACCGTATCTCTGTCATTGAAGAGGAAATGCAGGCCAATGGCTCGGACTTTGGGAAGCTAGCTACTCTTCAAAAAGAGTTAGATGAAAAGAATGAAGCCTTGCTTGAAAAATATGAACGCTATGAATATTTAAGTGAGTTGGCGTAATGGAAGAAAAAATTATCAAATGGAGCAGTAAGAAAAATCATTTGGACTATTCTTCTCTGCTTAGTTGAGTTAGCTTTTTCTTCTTTGGATCCTATCTTTTATGATGACCTATCCCAAGGAGGCACCTGTGGGATTGGTGGCATTAAGACTCTTTTGTCTTATTCTTAATCATCATTGTTGGATGGATTTTGTATGAACGTTTGCGACTTCTTTTTTCAGATAAAGAGTATTTGAAATGTACGGCCCAAGGTTTTTCCTATAAGCCACATCCTAAAAAAGATTGGCAGTTTTATTCCTGGGGGCAAGTAGAAACATTTTCTCTAATGAGAATCAAGGGTGGTAGAAGTTCAAGGGATTTTTATACTATTGAAGTTCATTTTTATGACAAGGATTTTTATAAAACCCAACTCTTTATGGAATCGTCTACGAAGTAGATTTTTGACTGCAAAGCAATCAAATGTTTTGAAAATCCCAATCTATTTGCTAGATGTCGGTTTACCATGCAGAGTATTTGAAACCATGTCCTACTTTGAGCGAGAGTGGCGCATCCAACAAAAATCGTCAACGCAATCAAAACTCTAAAAGCAAAAAGAAGGAAAGATTTCATTAAACGAGCAATAGTTACAGATCTGATTAGAAGCCTTGGACTCAGTTTCCAGGGTTTCTTTCTATTTCTCTTTTCTAAGAATTTATGGTATAATAGGGAGTAAAAACTTAAAAAGAAAGAAATGCTATGAACTTAAAAGATTACATTGCAAGTATTGAAAATTATCCACAAGAAGGAATTACATTCCGTGATATCAGCCCTTTGATGGCCAACGGCAATGCCTACAGCTATGCTGTTCGTGAAATTGTTCAATATGCTACTGACAAAAAGATCGATATGATCGTAGGACCAGAAGCGCGTGGATTTATCGTTGGATGTCCAGTCGCTTTTGAGTTGGGAATTGGTTTTGCACCTGTGCGTAAACCAGGAAAACTACCACGCGAAGTTATTTCAGCTGACTACGAAAAAGAATATGGTGTTGATACTTTGACTATGCACGCAGATGCTATCAAACCAGGTCAACGTGTTCTGATCGTAGATGACCTTTTGGCAACAGGTGGTACTGTGAAAGCAACCATCGAAATGATTGAAAAACTTGGTGGTATCGTAGCTGGTTGTGCCTTCTTGATTGAGCTTGATGAGCTTAAAGGTCGCGAAGCTATCGGAGATTACGATTATAAAGTGCTTATGCATTATTAATGAAAAACAGTCCCTAGGGCTGTTTTCTCTTCATCTGATATAAAAAAAGGCTATATCTAGTTAGAGAAAAACTATAATTGAAAACTATATCTTCTTACAGTATAATAAAGGGAAGGACTTTCGTCAGCTGATTTTTCATTTGACGACTGTATGTTCGTTTGAGCCTAGAATTGATACAGTAAGGAGATTTCCATGCCGATTCGAATTGATAAAAAATTACCAGCAGTTGAGATTTTACGAACGGAAAATATTTTCGTCATGGATGACCAGCGGGCGGCTCATCAGGATATTCGACCACTGAAAATTCTGATTTTAAACTTGATGCCACAGAAGATGGTTACAGAGACTCAGCTTTTACGACATTTAGCTAATACTCCTTTGCAGTTAGATATTGATTTCTTATATATGGAAAGTCATCAGTCGAAAACAACTCGTTCTGAGCATATGGAGACTTTTTATAAGACCTTCTCGGAAGTTCAAGACCAGTATTTTGATGGCTTGATTATCACAGGAGCGCCGGTTGAGCATCTTCCTTTTGAAGAAGTGGACTATTGGGAGGAATTTACTCAGGTCATCGATTGGTCAAAGACACATGTCTTTTCAACCCTGCATATTTGCTGGGGAGCACAGGCTGGCCTCTACTATCGTTACGGCGTAGATAAACACCAGATGGCTCAAAAGCTTTCGGGAATTTATCCTCAGGATGTTTTAAAAGAAGGTCATCTTTTGCTGAGAGGTTTTGATGACTTGTATGTGTCTCCTCATTCTCGTCACACAGAAATTCTCAAAGAAGACATTGTAAATAAAACCAATCTAGAGATTTTAGCATCTGGAAAAGAGGTGGGAATCTCTATCCTTGCAAGCCGAGATTTAAGAGAAGTTTATAGCTTTGGGCATTTAGAGTATGATCGTGATACCCTAGCGAAAGAATATTTTAGAGATCTAGATGCTGGTTTAGATCCCCATATACCAGAAAAATTATTTCAAAAAAATGATGACATCCATGAACTTCCTTGTATGCGTTGGAGTTCCTCAGCAGCTCTCTTTTTTTCAGTAACTGGGTAAATTATGCAGTTTACCAAGAAACGCCTTTTGAGTGGAAGAGTGCAGAAGAAGATGTGTCTCATTTTGGATATTTATAAGAGGAATTATGACATATTTAAATGCTTTCAAATCAGGGAACTTGGTGCTACCAAGTGCTCTGCTCTTAAACTACAATCAACTGTTTTCATCAAGCGATGATTTCTTAGTTTGGCAATTCTTTTACCTACAAAAATACAACAGCTTTAGGGGAATTGTCTCCCAAGTCAAATCGCAGAGAAAAATTGGAAAGCAAGTCTTTGAAGTCAATCAAAGCTATTTCGCGCTTGACAGAAAAAGGCTTACTTCAATACCGAACCATTGAACTCAATGGTGAGATAGAAGTGATTTTTGATGCGACTTTGGCTTTAGAGCGCTTAGACCAACTTTTTTGAAAAAGCAAGAACCTAGCCAAGCGCTACCCGCTAAAAATGATTTGAAAGACTTGGTGGAAACCTTCCAACAAGAGCTAGGTCGTCTCTTAAGTCCTTTTGAAATCGAAGATTTAGAAAAGAGTTTGAAAGAAGACGGAACCAGTGCGGACCTGATCAAAGAAGCCCCTACGTGAGGCTGTTTTTGAATGGAAAACCAAATTGGAAGTACATCCAAGCTATCCTAAGAAACTGGCGTCATGAAGGTATTAAGAGTGTAGTCCAGGTAGAGGCTAAGCGTCAGGAGAGAGAAGCGACTAATCCTCAAAATGTTCAAGTTTCTGCAGATTTTCAAAATGCTATGGATCTTTGGAAAGACTAATTTTAAGTATTGATAATAGAAAAAAATGCCTACAGGCTAGAAAGAAAAATCTAGCTTGTGGGCATTTTTTTGTGTTTTATACTCAATGAAAAATCAAAAGAGCAAACTAGGAAGCGAGCTGCAGGTTGCTCAAAACACTGTTTTGAGGTTGTCAGATGGAAGCTGACGTGGTTTGAAGAGATTTTTCGAAGAGTATTAATTGATTAGTTAGCCAGTCCCCATACACTAAGAGAGCGTTCTGTAACTGGGAAATCTCCATAACCTTCAGCATTAATCGTTACTTGGTCAGGATGATTTCCTAGTAAATCAACAAAGGTTTGGTCAGCCCATTCTTGACCGACGAACATGGTTTTAGAGTTTGCTTTGGGCATTAGAAATCACGATGGCAAGTGGTGATTGATTTTCAGCTCCTGAACGGACCCAACCGATACAATTAGGGTCATCAAAGTAGTCCGTTTGCTCTCCATAAGCCAACTCTTTTCGAATAGCTAGCAAACGGTCAAGAACATCTTTGAAATCTTGCTGAGCATATTGACCAGAAATACCGTAGTAGTCTCCATAAAAGACACATGGGAGCCCCTGCTCTCGCAAAAAGAATGAGAGCGTAGGCTGCTGGTTTAAACCATTCTTCTACAGTGGATTCTAGAGCTTGGCCACGTTGAGTATCATGGTTATCGACAAAGGTTACAGCTCGGTCTGGATTGAATTGAACCAGACTATCCTCAAAGATGGTTGTTAAATCATAGTCTTCTCCAGCCTTGCTTGCTTCAAAGAGATTTTGGTGAAGGCGAACATCGACAAGGTCAAAGCGTTCTTCAATCTTTTCAAGGTAATCCAGATTTGCTTCCTTGTCTGGATTCCAGAATTCTCCAAAGACATAGAAATCTTGGCCATATTTTTCTTTGATATCGCGAATGAAGTTGCGCATAAAGAAAGAGTCTATGTGTTTAACTGCATCCAAACGGAAACCAGCTACACCAGTTGTTTCCATAAACCAATCTGCCCAATCGTAGATATTTTGTATGACTTCTGGATGCTTGAAATCTAGGTCTGCATACATGAGATAGTCATAGTTGCCATTTTCATTGTCGACTAATTCCTCATGAGCCCAGCCTTTGTTGTCTCCCTGTATCAGATAGATCCCAGATTTACGGCGTTTGGCATCATAGTCAGTTCCAGTAAAGTGGTACCAGTGCCAGTGGAAGTCATTGTAGGTGTTTTGTCGTCCGTCAAAGGTAAAGCCTGTCCAGCCATTGATGGTAAAAGGTTCTCCTAGTTCCACAGTTCGATCTTCTGGATCCACTTCTATCACTTGAAAAGATTCTAAATGGTCAGCGGCTGCCTTATGATTTAAGACGATATCAGCCATTGGTTGAATCCCATGAGATTTTAAAGTTTGGATGGCATGAAGATAGTCTTCTTTAAAACCATACTTGGTACGTACAGTACCCTTCTGATTAAATTCTCCAAGGTCAAATAAGTCATAGACGCCATAACCAACATCCTTTTCATTTGTTGCTTTGAAAGCAGGGGGCATCCAAATGTGACTAATGCCTAAGTTGGCTAGGTGTTCAGCGTCGTCAGCGAGGCGTGTCCAGTGCTGACCATCGTGGGGGAGATACCACTCAAAATATTGCATTAGGGTTTGATTTTTCATAGTTGATCCTCTTACTTACAGTGATGAGAATTATTGTAGCATAAAGCTAAAGAATATGCAAACGTTTGCGTTATAATTAAACTCTTTGAATTTTATGTCTATTTTTCAACTGGAAGTGTTGAAATACTATAAAAGAAAAATAGTAGGACTAATGGGAGGAAAAAAATTCTCTCAGATAGGGCAAGATGATGGATGAATCAATAGTTTCTATTTTGTGAATTGTCACAAAATTTGTTATAATAGTGTTTATGAATAAAGTATTCGTCAGTAGACGTGTTGAAAAAAAACTAAACCAAGGTCTAGTACTTTTGGAGGAAATTGATTTTCCAGAACTATCTGAAACTGATCAAGAAGTTGAGTTATTTAGTCAAAACAAGCAGTTTTTGGGCAAGGCCTATTTATCTCGTCAAAAATAAGGGGATTGGTTGGTTTGTAACGAACCAGAAGCTTTCTTTTAACCAAAAATTCTTTGAAAGTTTGTTTGAAAAAGCCAAACAAAAACGTTCTTCTTACTATCAAGATGAGTTGACAACTGCCTTTCGTTTGTTTAATCAAGAAGGCGATGGTTTTGGTGGAATGACTTTGGATCTCTATGGAGATTATGTTGTTTTTTCATGGTATAACTCCTATATCTATGGGACTTCGCCAACAGATCTTAGCAGCTTTTGCTCAGGTTTTCCCTGAAGTCTTAGGTGCCTATGAAAAGATTCGTTTTAAAGGTCTAGACTATGAGTCTGCCCATATCTATGGTCAAGAAGCACCAGAAAATTTTACAGTTCTTGAGAATGGAGTTCTCTATCAAGTCTTTATGAATGACGGTCTTATGACAGGCATCTTCTTGGACCAACATGAAGTGCGTGGTAGCTTGGTTGATGGTTTAGCTATGGGGAAATCCTTGCTCAATATGTTTTCCTACACAGCAGCTTTCTCAGTTGCTGCAGCAATGGGAGGAGCTAGTGAAACAACCTCTGTAGACCTAGCCAAACGTTCCAGAGAACTGTCAGAAGCTCATTTTCATGCCAATGGACTCAGTCTTGACAATCATCGTTTCATTGTTATGGATGTCTTTGAATACTTTAAATACGCTAAACGTAAGGGCTTGTCTTATGATGTGATCGTTCTTGATCCACCTAGCTTTGCCCGTAATAAAAAGCAAACTTTCTCTGTAGCTAAGGACTATCACAAGTTGATTTCCCAGAGTTTAGAGATTTTAAATCCGGGAGGTATGATCATTGCTAGCACCAATGCTGCCAATGTTTCCCGTCAAAAATTTATAGAACAAATCGACAAAGGATTTGCAGGAAGAAAAGTACCAGGTTCTTAATAAATATGGACTTCCAGCAGACTTTGTCTACAATGAAAAAGATGAAAGTAGTAATTACCTTAAGGTGATTAGCATGAAGGTAACTAAATGAAATTAGTCGTTTCAGTAATGCCAAAGAGTTTAGAAGAGGCGCAAGGAATCGATGCCATGCGGTATATCGATGCTGATATCATTGAGTGGCGTGCCGACTTCCTACCAAAGGAAGCTATTTTACAGGTAGCTCCAGCTATTTTTGAAAAATTTGCAGGTCGCGAACTCCTCTTCACCCTACGTACTCGTGCTGAGGGAGGCGAGATCGATTTGGATTCGGCAGAGTATGTACAAATTATCAAAGATGTAGCTCAACTCTATCAACCAGAATATATTGATTTTGAGTATTTTTCTCATAAGGATGTTTTTGAAGAGATGCTTGATTTTCCAAATCTAGTCTTGAGTTATCATAATTTCCAAGAAACTCCAGAGAATATGATGGAAATCTTATCCGAGCTAACCAGCCTAACGCCCAAAGTGGTTAAAGTATCGGTTATGGCTCATACAGAACAAGATGTATTGGACCTTATGAACTTTACACGTGGCTTTAAAACACTGAACCCAGAACAAGAATATGTGACGATTTCTATGGGGAAAGTGGGCAAGGTTTCTCGTATTACTTCAGATGTGACGGGTTCTAGCTGGTCTTTTGCAAGTCTGGACGAAGCCAGTGCTCCAGGACAGATTTCACTTTCTAGCATGAAAAAAATTCGGGAGATACTAAATGAAGATTGATGGCTACACACGTTTAGCAGCTGTAGTCGCCAATCCTATCAAACACTCCATTTCACCTTTCATTCACAACAGAGCTTTTGAGGCAACTCATACCAATGGTGTCTATCTTGCTTGGGAAGTAGAAGGGACTGACTTGGCAGAAACAGTTGCCAATATTCGTCGCTATCAGATGTATGGAATCAATCTTTCTATGCCCTACAAGGAGCAAGTGATTCCTTATCTGGATCAGTTGAGTGAAGAAGCTCGTTTGATTGGTGCTGTCAATACAGTGGTGAATCGAGATGGAACTTTAATCGGATATAACACAGATGGCAAGGGATTCTTTAAGAGCTTGCCTTCTTTTAAAATATCTGGGAAAAGAATGGTCTTGTTAGGAGCAGGCGGTGCAGCCAAGGCAATTTTGGCACAGGCAATCTTGGATGGAGTCAGTCAGGTTTCTGTCTTTGTACGTTCGGCTTCAATAGAAAAAACAAGACCTTACTTAGAAAAACTACAAAATGAAACAGGGTTTAAAGTAGATTTATTTGCTTTAGAAGATGTTTCTGAACTGCAAGCAAGGATAACTGATTCGGATTTACTGGTAAATGCGACCAGTGTGGGTATGGATGGAGTATCTCAGCCAATCCCAACAAGTATCGTTTTACCAGAGAAGCTTTTGGTAGCTGATGTGATTTATCAACCCTTTGAAACACCATTTTCTAAAGTGGGCAAGAAAGCCAGGGCAATCACGCTGTTAATGGCCTAGGCATGTTGCTTTACCAAGCAGCTGAAGCTTTTCAGTTATGGACAGGCAAGGAAATGCCAACAGATCAAATCTGGGAATTACTAAAACAAAAGTATCAAAAATGAAAAAAGGAGAACTGCTATGAAAATCAAAATAGACCTTCCCCACCATCCTTATGATATTCAGATTGAAAAAGGATGCTTGTCTCAAGCAGGAAAATGGTTGCGGGAACTTTGGCAACCGCAAAAAGTCGTTATCATTACCGATAACCATGTGGCTTCTCTCTATGCAGAAAAAGTTAAATTGAGCCTAGAGGATGCTGGTTTTCAAGTGGCAGTTTTTGACTTTCTAGAGGGTGAAGAGCGAAAAAATCTAACCACGGTTCAAAAGGCTTATGAATTTCTAGTTAAGCAAGACTTGACTCGCAGTGATGGCATCGTAGCTTTAGGTGGTGGTGTCGTTGGTGATTTGGCTGGTTTTGTAGCCTCAACTTACATGCGAGGTATTCACTTTGTTCAAATTCCAACCAGTTTGACTGCTCAAGTGGACTCTTCAATCGGTGGTAAGACAGGAGTGAATACTCCTTTTGCTAAGAATATGGTGGGAACTTTTGCCCAGCCAGATGGCGTTTTGATTGATCCAACTGTTCTTGAAACCTTAGGGAAGAGAGAGTTGATTGAAGGAATGGGTGAAGTCATCAAGTATGGCTTAATTGAAGATCCAGAACTCTGGGACTTATTATCTGAAATGGATGGTTCTGTAGAGAGTATTTTGGAGCATTCAGAAAGTTTGATTGAGCATTCTTGCCAGGTCAAGCGCAAGATGGTAGTTGAGGATGAATTGGACAATGGCATTCGTCTGTATCTCAATTTTGGTCATACAATCGGCCATGCTATCGAAGCAACTGCTGGTTATGGACGTGTCATGCATGGTGAGGCAGTAGCGATGGGAATGGTTCAGGTCTCTAAGGTAGCCGAACAAAAAGGCCTCATGCCAGTGGGAATCACTCAGTCAATCCGAGAAATGTGTCAGAAATTTGGCCTTCCTGTGGATTATGAAAACTGGGATGTTGATAAGCTTTATCAGGCTTTGACTCATGATAAAAAAGCGCGTGGCAACACTATGAAATTAGTCTTGGTACCAGAACTTGGTTCAGCAATGATTCACCCAGTTTCTCTCGAAGAAATGAAAGATTACTTGGTAAAATAAGGAGAATGTATGAGATATTTAACAGCAGGAGAATCACATGGTCCTCGTCTGACAGCAATTATTGAAGGAATCCCAGCAGGTCTTCCTTTGACTGCAGAGGATATCAATGAGGATCTCAAACGTCGTCAAGGTGGTTACGGACGTGGTGGACGTATGAAGATTGAAAGTGACCAAGTTGTCTTTACTTCTGGTGTTCGCCATGGAAGACGACAGGGGCTCCCATTACCATGGATGTCATTAACAAAGACCATCAAAAATGGCTAGATATCATGTCTGCTGAGGATATTGAAGACAAACTTAAAAGTAAACGAAAAATCACTCATCCTCGCCCAGGTCACGCTGACTTGGTAGGAGGTATCAAATACCGCTTTGATGATTTGCGAAATTCCCTGGAACGTTCATCTGCCCGTGAAACGACTATGCGAGTAGCAGTTGGGGCTGTGGCTAAACGTCTATTGGCTGAGCTTGATATTGAAATTGCCAACCATGTTGTTGTCTTCGGCGGCAAGGAAATCGATGTTCCAGAAAACTTAACAGTCGCAGAGATTAAAAAACTAGCTGCCCAGTCAGAAGTTTCTATCGTCAACCAAGAACGTGAGCAGGAAATCAAGGACTATATTGATCAGATTAAACGTGATGGAGATACCATCGGTGGTGTTGTTGAAACGGTTGTCGGTGGCGTTCCGGTTGGTCTGGGTTCCTACGTCCAATGGGATCGCAAACTAGATGCAAGATTAGCTCAAGCGGTTGTCTCCATCAATGCCTTTTAAGGGAGTGGAGTTTGGGACTTGGTTTTTAAAGCAGGTTATCTCAAGGGTAGCCAAGTCATGGATGAAATTCTCTGGTCACCAGAAGATGGCTATACTCGTCGGACTAATAATCTTGGAGGTTTCGAAGGTGGTATGACCAATGGCCAACCGATTATTGTCCGTGGGGTTATGAAACCAATTCCGACTCTCTATAAGCCATTGATGAGTGTCGATATTGAAACCCATGAGCCTTATAAAGCAACGGTGAGAGAAGTGATCCAACCGCTCTTCCAGCAGCAGGTGTTGTTATGGAAGCAGTCGTAGCAACGGTCTTGGCTCAGGAAATTCTAGAAAATTCTCTTCTGATAATCTGGAGGAATTAAAAGAAGCTGTTGCTAAAACATCAGGGAGTATACAAAGAATTATTAAGGAGTTCTTATGGCTAAAACCATCTATATCGCAGGATTGGGTTTGATCGGTGCTTCCATGGCACTCGGAATCAAGCGGGATCATCCTGATTATGAAATTTTAGGATACAATCGCAGTCAGGCATCTAGAGATATTGCCTTGGAGCGAGGAATGATTGATCGTGCGACGGATGATTTTGCCAGTTTTGCTCCACTTGCAGATGTCATCATTCTTACCTTGCCAATCAAGCAAACCATTGCTTTTTTACAAGAATTGGCAACTTTGGAACTAAAAGAAGGTGTCATTATTTCTGATGCTGGATCGACCAAGTCAGCTATCGTGGCTACAGCTGAGAACTGTTTTGCTGATAAGCCTGTTCGCTTTGTAGGGGCTCATCCTATGGCAGGGAGTCATAAGACAGGAGCGGCTTCTGCCGATGTTAATCTTTTTGAAAATGCCTACTATATCTTCACACCTTCGAGTCTAACGACCCGGATACGCTCGAAGAAATGAAGGACTTGCTGTCAGGTCTGCACGCTCGTTTCATTGAAATCGATGCTGAAGAGCATGACCGAGTGACTTCTCAGATCAGTCATTTTCCGCATATCTTAGCATCAGGTTTGATGGAACAAACTGCTAGTTATGCTGAAGAGCATGAGATGGCCCGACGTTTTGCGGCAGGGTGGTTTCAGTGATATGACTCGGATTGCCGAAAGTGAGCCAGGCATGTGGACTTCTATCCTCTTATCCAATCGAGAGACCATTATTGAACGTATCGAGGATTTTCAAGCGACGTTTGGACGAGATTGACAAGCAATCAGTAAGGGTGATGAAAATCAAATCTGGAATTTTTTCAACCAAGCGCGTGAGCAACGGCAGCTATGGAAATCCATAAACGTGGAGGAGTAGATAGCTCATTTGACCTCTATGTAGATGTTCCCGATGAGGAAGATGTTATCTTGCGCATCTTGGAATTGCTACGAGGAACTTCCTTGGTCAATATCCATATCAATGAGGAAAACCGTGAAGATATTCACGGGATTCTGCAAATTTCCTTTAAGAATGCTCAGGATTTAAAACGTGCTGAGCAAGTCATTACAGAAAATACGAATTACACAGTCGTTATTAAATAAGGAGGACAATTATGTCAAATATTTATGATAGTGCAAACGAACTTAGTCGTGGACTACGCGAATTGCCTGAATACAAGGCGGTTAAGGAAGCTAGAGATGCTATCCAAGCAGATGCAGAAGCTAGCAAGATTTTTGCAGATTATATTGCTTTTCAGCATGAAATCCAAGTCATGGCCCAAACTGGTCAAATGCCCAGACGCTTCTTTCCAAGAAAAAAATGGAAAGCTTTGGCAAGTTGATTCAAGGGCAACTCTCTTTATCAGCATTTCTTTGCCAAAACAGCAACAACTTTCTATTTATCTATCTGATATTGAAAAAAATTGTTTTTGAACCAATTTCAGAACTTTTAAAATAAGAATTTACCTCATAAAGTCAGGAATTTTTAAGAAATTTCTGACTTTTTATGATAAAATAAGAAAAAGTATTGTCAGTATGAGGTCTAGTATGAAGTTAAAAACAAACATTAACCATTTGAATGGTAGTATTCGAGTGCCAGGGGATAAGTCCATCAGTCATCGCTCTATCATTTTTGGGAGCTTGGCTGAGGGTGAGACTAAGGTTTATGATATCTTGCGTGGTGAAGATGTCCTATCAACTATGCAAGTTTTTCGTGACCTTGGTGTTGAGATTGAGGACAAAGACGGTGTCGTTACCATACAAGGTGTTGGGATGGATGGATTGAAAGCACCTCAGAATGCTCTGGATATGGGGAATTCTGGGACCTCTATTCGTTTGATTTCAGGTGTCCTTGCTGGTGCAGACTTTGAAGTAGAGATGTTTGGAGATGATAGTCTTTCTAAACGCCCCATGGATCGTGTGACCCTTCCTTTGAAAAAAATGGGAGTTAGCATTTCTGGTCAAACAGAGCGAGACTTGCCACCGTTACACTTAAAAGGAGACAAAAATTTAAGACCTATTCATTATGAATTGCCGATTGCCTCTGCTCAAGTCAAAGTCAGCCTTGATTTTTTTGCAGCTTTGCAGGCTCAGGGTCAGTCTGTCATCATTGAGAAAGGAGTGCACTCGTAATCACACAGAAGATATGTTGCAGTCAATTTGGTGGAGACTTGAGTGTCGATGGTAAGAAAATCACTGTCCAAGGACCACAGAAACTAAGTGGACAAACGGTTGTCGTACCGGGAGATATTTCTAGTGCAGCCTTTTGGTTGGTCGCAGGTTTGATTGTTCCTAATTCTCGTGTGGTGCTTAAGAATGTAGGTATTAATGAAACTCGTACAGGGATTATCGATGTTATCCGTGCTATGGGTGGCAAATTAGAGATTACTGATATTGATCCAATTGCTAAGTCTGCAACCTTGACTGTTGAAACTTCAGATTTGAAGGGAACAGAGATTGGTGGAGCCTTGATTCCACGCTTAATTGATGAATTACCAATTATTGCTCTCCTAGCTACCCAAGCTCAAGGGCAAACGGTCATCAAAGATGCAGAAGAACTCAAGGTTAAAGAAACTGACCGTATTCAAGTTGTCGCAGACGCTTTAAATAGCATGGGAGCAGCTATTACTCCTACAGCAGACGGCATGATTATCAAAGGGAAATCTGCTCTCCATGGAGCCAGAGTCAATACCTTTGGAGACCACCGTATCGGCATGATGACAGCCATTGCAGCGCTTTTAGTGGCAGATGGAGAGGTTGAATTGGATCGTGCAGAAGCCATTAATACTAGCTACCCAAGCTTCTTTGATGATTTGGAGACTTTGATTCATGGCTAAGGTTTTACTAGGTTTTATGGGTGCAGGAAAATCTACTATTGCTAGAGGATTAGATCCTGACTTTGTAGACATGGATGACTTGCTTGAAGACCGACTGGGGATGCCAATTGCTCGTTTCTTTGAAGAAAGGAGAAGCAGCCTTCCGTCAGATAGAAGAAGAAGTTTTGGCTGACCTACTAAAAACGGACCAAGTCGTGTCTACTGGTGGTGGAGTGGTCATTTCTCAGAAAAATCGTGACTTACTCAAGCAAAATCCAGACAACATCTACCTAAAAGCAGATTTTGAGACCCTTTACCAGCGAATTTCAGCTGATAAGGACAATCAACGCCCACTATTTCTAAAAAATAGTAAGGAAGATTTGGCTGCAATTTTTAATGAAAGACAGGCTTGGTATGAGGAAGTGGCTAGTAAAGTTATCGATGTGTCCAAGCTAAGCCCAGAGGAAATTATAGAGGAATTGACATGAAAATTGCCTATCTAGGTCCCAAAGGATCTTTTTCGCACCATGTGGTGCAAACGGCTTTTCCTCATGAGGAACTGGAGCCATTTTCAAATATTACAGACGTTATCAAGGCCTATGAACAGGGATTTGGTAGACTATTCAGTAGTGCCAGTTGAAAAATTCCATTGAAGGTAGTGTTCATGAGACCCTAGACTATCTTTTCCATCAAGCTCGCATTCAAGCTGTGGCAGAGATTGTTCAGCCAATCCATCAACAGCTGATGGCAGTACCAGGACAGTCTAAAATAGAGAAAATCTTTTCTCACCCACAGGCATTGGCACAAGGGAAGAAATTTATTGACGAGCATTATCCAGATGCGCAACTAGAAGTCACTGCCAGTACAGCCTACGCTGCGCGCTATGTTTCTGAGCATCCTGATCAACCATTTGCGGCGATTGCCCCAAGAAGTTCTGCAGAGGAATATGGGTCTAGAACTGATCGCTCAAGATATTCAAGAAATGGAAGCCAATTTTACTCGTTTTTGGGTTTTGGGACCTAAATTACCACAAATCCCCTTGAGTCCAGGTTCTGAAAAGATGAGTCTAGCTTTGACCTTGCCAGATAATCTTCCAGGTGCATTATACAAAGCACTTTCTACCTTTGCATGGCGTGGGATTGACTTGACTAAAATTGAGAGTCGTCCCCTAAAAACAGCCTTGGGCGAATACTTTTTTATCATTGATGTCGCTTATACTGATAAAGAACTGGTCCACTTTGCTCAAAAAGAATTAGAAACGATTGGAATCCAGTATAAAGTACTAGGTGCTTATCCTATCTATACCATACAGGATAAAGGAAAGGAGAAGGAATGACTAGAGAGAATCCTTTGACACACCATGAAAAACTGAGATATGACTATCTTTTGAAAAATATTCATTATTTGAATGAGAAAAGAAAAGAGAATTTGACTTTTTACATGCTAAGTTAGAAGGTCAAAAAGGTTCAGCGGAAGTTTTCAATCCAGAAGCCAAGGAACAACTTCTTTCAGACTCTGGTATCGACCTGCCAACCTATGCTAATCGTAGTCGCTCTAGCCGCCGTAGTGGTGGGGCTCAACTGGAAACGAAGGTTCCAAAAGCTAAGAAGCAAAAGAAAAAAAGAGGTTTTCGTTTTAAACGCTTATTTGCTTGGTTAGGGATGTTATTCCTTTGTGTAGCAGTTGGAATGATCGTCATGTTCTTAAAGGGATTCCAATCGGCGAATCCTAATAGCTCAAATGGGCCCAAAGATGCCAAAGCTGCTCAGGTTGAAGTCTTCAATGGACAAGATACGCGTGATGGGGTTAATATTCTTATTTTGGGTACGGATGGCCGTATTGGACAGAATAGTGCAGAAACACGGACAGATTCCATTATGGTTCTGAATGTAAGTGGCAAAGATAAAAAATTGAAGCTTGTTAGCTTTATGCGTGATAACTTGGTCTATATTGATGGATATAGCCAAGTCATCAATGGTCAAAAAAACAGACCGACCATAAATTAAACTTAGCCTACGAATTAGGGGAACAAGAAGGTAAACAAGGAGCTGAAATGGTCCGCAAGGTCCTCAAGGATAATTTTGATCTAGACATCAAATATTATGCCCTTGTCGATTTCCAAGCCTTTGCGACAGCCATTGATACGCTTTTCCCTGATGGTGTGACCATTGATGCTCAGTTTTCAACTCTAAACGGGGTCCCAGTTACAGAAGCGACTGTAGGAGATGACTTGCACGCAACGGAAACTGAGTCACCGACTCAAACCATTCGAGCTGGAAAACAACAGATGAATGGGTCAACTCTTCTCAACTATGCACGTTTCCGTGATGATGATGAAGGGGACTATGGCCGTACTCGTAGACAGCAACAAGTCATGACTGCTGTTTTACAACAAATTAAAAGATCCGACAAAACTTTTCACTGGTTCAGAAGCACTAGGAAAAGTATTCGCCATGACCTCTACAAACCTTCCATATACTTTCTTATTGACCAATGGCTTATCAGTCCTTGAAGGTGCGCAGAATGGTATTGAAAGATTGACAGTTCCAGAACTTGGAGACTGGGTAGATGACTTTGACGTATACGGTGGTCAATCCCTTCGAGTGGACCAAAAAGCTTACCAAAATAAATTGGCCCAAATGGGATTTAGATAAAATGTAAAATGAATCAGAGCTTGAGGTACCTATGAAAAATAGGTATCTTAGGGCTTTGATTTTTCACATGGTCAGATGGATTTATAAACTATTTTTATGGTATAATAGAATGATGTATTCTATAGAAGAGGAAGAGAATAAGATGAGTGATTTAAAGGCAATTCAAGCTCGTAGCCTAGAGATGGCTGAATATTTTGTCGCCTTTTGTAAAGAACACGATTTGCTCTGTTATTTGTGTGGTGGAGGAGCTATTGGAGCTCTACGAAATAAAGGGTTTTATCCCTTGGGATGATGATTTAGACTTTCTTTATGCCCCGCAAGGATTATGAAAAAATTAGCAGAGTTATGGCCTCGTTATGCGGATGAGCGTTACTTCCTATCAAAAAGTGATAGAGACTTTGTTGACCGCAACCTCTTTATCACTATTCGAGACAAGGAAACAACTTGCATCAAGCCTTACCAACAAGATTTGGACCTCCCACATGGCTTGGCTCTGGATGTTCTTCCCTTGGATTACTACCCTAAAAATCCAGCAGAACGTAAGAAACAGGTACGTTGGGCTTTGATTTATTCCCTCTTTTGTGCCCAAACCATTCCAGAAAAACATGGAGCTCTCATGAAATGGGGGAGCACGATTTTATTAGGATTAACTCCTAAATCGCTTCGCTATCGTATCTGGAAAAAGGCTGAGAAAGAAATGACCAAGTATGGACCAGCTGAAAGTGATGGTATCACAGAATTATGTTCAGGTCCAGGATACATGAAGAAGAAATATCCAATTCAGGCCTTTGAAGACAACATTTTCCTACCATTTCGAAGGAACAGAAATGCCTATTCCAGTTGGTTATGATGCCTATCTCAGTACAGCTTTTGGTGACTATATGACACCACCACCAGCTGACAAGCAAGTGCCTCACCACGATGCCCTTATAGCAGATATGGATAAGAGTTACACTGAATATAAGGGAGAATATGGTGGATAAGAAGAAAATTTTATTTTTTATGTGGTCCTTCTCTCTAGGCGGAGGTGCAGAAAAAATCCTTTCTACGATTGTTTCAAACTTGGATCCGGAAAAGTATGATATTGATATCCTTGAAATGGAACATTTTGATAAAGGATACGAACCAGTACCTGAAAATGTGAGAATTTTAAAATCTTTTCAAGACTATCGTCAACCAAGATGGCTAAGAGCGCTTTTAGTGGAGATTGAGAATTTATTTTCCAAGACTCACCAGACGTTTACTTGTAAAAGATCAATATGATGTAGAGGTTTCCTTTACCATTATGAATCCTCCTCTTTTATTTTCTAAACGAAAAGAAGTGAAGAAGATTTCTTGGATTCATGGAAGTATTGAAGAATTTTTAACAGATAGTTCGAAGCGTGATTCTCATAGACGACAATTGGATGATGCTGATAGGATAGTAGGAATTTCAAAAAAAACCAGCAATTCTATCAAAGAAGTTTATCCAGATTACTCACAGAAATTAGTAACAGTCTATAATGGTTATGATTTTGAAAGCATTTTGGAAAAATCAAAAGAGAAGGTGGCTATTGAGATAGCTCCTCAGAGTATCTGCACCATTGGACGTATTGAAGAAAATAAAGGTTCTGACCGAGTAGTAGAAGTTATACGACTGTTGCACCAGCAAGGCAATAAATATCACCTCTACTTTATAGGGTGCTGGTGACATGGAAGAGGAGCTGAAAAAACGAGTCAAAGAGTATCAACTTGAGGATTACGTTCATTTCCTTGGGTATCAAAAGAATCCGTATCAGTATCTTTCTAAGATGCAAGTTCTTTTATCCATGTCCAAACAGGAAGGTTTTTCTGGAGTCTATGTTGAGGCCTTGAGTTTGGGAGTTCCCTTTGTATCTACTGAAGTAGGCGGTGCAGAGGAATTATCTCAGGAAGGACGATTTGGTAAAATCATTAAAAGCAATCAAGAAGCAGCTCAAGCAATTGATAACTACATGACAGTTGCATCAAGCTTTAATGTCAATGAAGCCAGTCAATTTATTCAGCAATTTACGATTGCTAAACAAATTGAACAAGTAGAAAAACTAATAGAGGAGTAGCATGGAAACTGCATTAATTAGTGTCATTGTTCCAGTCTATAATGTGGCGCAATACCTTGAAAAAAATCAATAGCATCCATTCAGCAACAAACCTATCAAAAACCTCGAAATCATTCTCGTTGATGATGGGGCGACAGATGAAAGTGGTCGCTTGTGTGAACAAATTGCTGAACAAGATGAACGAGTTTTTGGTTTATCACAAGGAAAAATGAAGGCTTGTCTCAAGCTCGAAAATGATGGATTGAAAGCAAGCCCACGGAGACTATGTTATTTTTATAGATTCGGATGATTATATACATCCTGAAATGATTGCTAGCTTATACCAACAATTAGTCAATGAAGATGCGGATGTTTCCAGCTGTGGGGTTATGAATGTCTATGCCAATAGTGAGAGTCCGCAAACTGAAAACCAGGATGATTATTTTGTATGTGATACTGAAACATTCCTCAGAGAATATTTAATTGGTGAGAAAATACCTGGTACTATTTGTAACAAACTCATCAAAAAGGAAATTGCAGCACAGTTAACTTTTCCAAAAGGCTTGATTTATGAAGATGCCTATTATCATTTTGATCTCATTAAAGTAGCTAAAAAGTATGTTGTGAATACCAAACCGTACTATTATTATTTCCACCGAGGAGATAGTATTACTACCAAACCATATGCGGAAAAAGACTTAGCTTACATTGATATTTATCAAAAATTTTATACTGAAGTCGTCAAGGAATATCCAAACTTAACAGAAGTAGCTTTTCTTTAGACTGGCATATGCACATTTCTTTTATCTTGGATAAAATGCTTCTAGATGATAATTTCAAAGAGTTTAAAGACTATCCACGGATTTATGGCTACTTAAAAAAACATGCCTTTGCTATTTTCAAAAATACCATTTTTAGAAAAGGAAGACGTATTAGTGCTTTAGCCTTATTTGTAAATGTAAGATTGTATAGAATATTATTGTTTAAAAATATTGAGCAATCGAAAAAAATTAATTAGAAAAGGAGGGCTGAGATGGTTGATGGCAAACGAATGTTGCTAACGGTTACGATTCTAAGCTATATCGTAACCATAATAAGCGGAATCACTTATTTGTTTACCAGTAACAACGTAGGACTTCTGACAACTTTGCTTTTGCTTTTAATTAGCAGTCTGCTACTTTGCTGGAATAATATCAAATACTATTTGATTCACTTTTATATTCTTTATCACAATTTTTTTATATTTTTTTGGTATCCAGACCCACCATTGATTATTTTAGAGATGGAGCGCTAGACACCTACCAACCAATTGCCTATCGATTTGCTTTCCTAGTTGTCATTGTTTCTATTTTAGGACTGACAATAGGTGGTTTTATAGCCAATTATTATCTTGTTCGAAAAAGCAAAGCTCCTGTAAAAGTAGAAAAAACAGTGAATGTCAATTATATAAAAAAATTACGTTTTGTGTCATTGAGTGTATTTCTACTCACCTATCCATTTTATTTCCTTAGACTATTTGAGCGCTTGCTATACCGTTTGCAAACTTCTTATTACAATTATTATGCAAATTTTGAAAGTCAATTGCCCTACTTTACCTATATCTTATCGACTTTCACGGTTTATGCCATGTGTGTTTACTTAGCAACCAAACCTAAAAAGTCACATGCGACAATGGTTTTAGTTGCCTATATCGCGGCTAACTTGATTCACTTAGTAATTGGTACCAGAAATCCCTTTATTCTGAGTTTGATTTTCGCCTTTGTTTACTACTTTATGCGTGAACAAACGGAGAAAGGGAAATGGATTGGTTTCAAAGAAAAATTGGCTATTTATCTTGGAACACCTGTTCTCATGCTTGCGATGGGAGCACTAAACTATGTTCGTGATAACGCTCAAGTATCCCATAGTGGAGTTTTTGATTTATTACTCGATTTCATTTATAAACAAGGAACTAGTTTTTGGAGTTTTTAGCGAGAGGATTCTTGTACAATAGTAGTCTTCCTTATAGAGACTTCCGAAATTTCACTTTTGGTCCGGTTGTTGACTATTTTGCGAGAGGTAGTATCGGAATCATATTTGGTGCCAAACCATTTGAACATACGACAAATAGTATCGAACTAGCGATTGACAGTAATAGTTATGCCCTACAATTTATCTTATCTTGTTCTAAATAAAGAATATTTAAGAGGCCATGGTATTGGAAGTAGTTATATCATGGAATTGTATACTGATTATGGTATGTTGGGACTATTTCTACTAAGTATCTTACTTGGTATGCTATTTATAGCCATGCTGCAAGTAGCTTATCGCTCAAGAACAATCTTATTTGCATTATCTTTGCTAATCTTGAATAATTTATTCTTTATGCCTAGAAGTAGCTTCTCAGAAAGTTTCTTTAATCTTTTTACAATGCAATTCTGGGGAATTGTTCTTATTATCATTTTCGTGGCAAAAAATGCTTACAAAAAGAAAAATCATCACTTAATCAAAAAAGGGGAAATACATGTTTGAACATTATTCTGTAGCTGATTTGTTCGCAAATCTTTATAAAAAAACGTAAAGTGAAATTTGCTAGCTTTTACTAGCCTTTATTTGCTCTCATAGCTGTACCATTTCACTTTTAAAAAGCTGTTAAAAAAATAAAAAAATACAGTCAAAGATTCTACTAGTTATTCTACTTATATCACTTATAAGATAACTGCTCCAGAAACATCATCAAAAACAATTTTGAATCATCAAGTTGGTGGTTATAGTGACTTCTATGCAAAACTAATTGATGGTAATCTAAATGGTGCCTTTCTTTTCAATGATGTTGATTCTGATAAGATGAAGGAAATCGCAAAAGATTTAGATACCACAGAAACAGCATTGAAGAATTCTGCAAGTGACTATTGGACAAAAAAATTAACGATTAACCCATTGATTGATGATGCAGGTGTAACTGTTAAAATTTTAACTCCAAGTAAGGAAGTAAATGATTTCCTTGAAAGCAAGTTTGATTCATTGATTGACAAGTTCAAGTCTACCTATACAGACGTTAAGATTGAAAAACTTGAAACAGTTAACTCTAAAGAATTGACTCCGAATGGAGAAGTTGCTCTTGGCTTTAACTTGAAAAATCTTATTTTGCGCTTAGTGATTATTGGTATTCTCTGTGTCATCCTAGTGATCATGGCGAATGTTCTAGTTTACCTCTTCAACCCAACTATTAATCGTGCAGGCGATTTCTCTGCTTATCAAGTAGACTTTGTTTCAACTATTACAACTCTTGAAAATCTTTCTGAACTATTGAGTTACAAGTGTCAAGGTCAACCACTAGCAATCGTAAGTTCAGATAATCGTATTTTGAATAAATTACAAGCAGAATACAAATTGAATCTTGAGGGTGTTCAGTTTGTTAACTTGCAAAATGTCAAAGATCTTTTAGCATTTGAGAATGTACTTTTCGTAGAAGAATATGGTGTTACTCGCTATAAGAAATTTGAAGAAAGTATGCAAGAAGTGAGAAATCTAAACCGTTCAGTTTTAGGTGTGATTACTTTTGCACTATAATTCATATAAATAAGGGATAATTATCTCAAGACAAAGGAGGACTCGAATGGTCCTCCTTTGTCTTTTGGAAAAAAATTCAGATTTGACAGAATACTGTAGAAAAGATTTCCTAGAGGATTTGGATAAGGTTTCGTCAGGGAGGACAAACATGGCTTGAGGAACAGATTTCCCAGTCAAATAGGTTTTTTTAACTAACTTTATGATATAATAAATCAACGAGGTAAATTGAATGAAAAGTATAAAATTAAATGCCCTGGCTTATATGGGGATTCGTGTTTTAAATATTATTTTTCCCAATTTTGACGGGTACCTATGTTGCGCGTGTTCTAGATCGAACAGACTATGGTTATTTCAACTCTGTTGATACCATTCTGTCTTTTTTTCTTGCCCTTTGCAACCTATGGAGTCTATAATTACGGACTTCGAGCTATTAGTAATGTAAAAGATAATAAGAAGGAATTAAATAAAGTCTTTTTCAAGTCTTTTTTTATTTGTGTGTAGCTTGTACGATTATTACAAGTGCCGTCTATCTTTTATCGTATCCGTTTATTCTTTAATAGTAATCCTGTTATTAAGAAAAATCTTCTTGGTAATGGGAGTTCAACTCATAGCTCAGATTTTCTCAATCGAATGGGTGAATGAAGCGCTTGAGAAATTATAGCTTTTTATTTTATAAAACAGCCTTCATCCGCATTCTCATGTTGGTATCCATCTTCATGTTTGTAAAAAATGAGCATGATATTGTTATCTATACACTGATTATGAGTCTTTCAACTCTCATCAATTATCTCATTAGTTATTTTTGGATTAAAAGAGATATTCAGTTTGTTAAGGTTACATTAGAAGAATTTAAACCTCTTTTTCTACCTTTGACAGCCATGCTGATCTTTGCCAATGCCAATATGCTATTTACCTTCCTGGATCGTCTCTTTTTGGTAAAAACTGGAGTTGATGTAAATGTCAGTTATTATACGATGGCACAACGGATTGTAACGGTTATCGCAGGTGTTGTTACAGGTGCGATTGGAGTCAGTGTTCCTCGCTTGAGCTACTATCTAGGTATTGGAAAAAAAGAAGAGTATGTAAATTTGGTAAATCGAGGAAGTCGCATTTTCAACTTCTTCATCATTCCACTTAGTTTTGGATTGATGATTTTAGGGCCAAATGCAATCCTTTTGTATGGTAGTGAAAAGTATATTGGTGGTGGCATCTTAACATCCCTCTTTGCTTTTCGTACCATTATTCTTGCCCTAGATACTATTCTAGGATCTCAGATTCTTTTTACAAATGGATTTGAAAAAAGAATTACAGTTTATACCCTTATTTGCTGGTGGACTGAACCTAGTGCTTGATAGTCTCCTCTACTTTAATAATATTATTACACCGGAGTATTATTTGATTACGACGATGTTATCGGAAAGTTTTCTCCTAATACTCTACGTTATCTTTATTCATAAGACCAAGCTCATTAATCTAGGACATATCTTCAAATATACGGTGCGTTATTCTCTTTTTCGCATTGACATTTGTTCCGATCTACTTTTTAGTTAATCTTGTTTATCCGGTCAAAAATGGTTATCAACCTACCTTTCTTGATCAATATGTTGATTATCATGGTCTTATCAGCTCTTAGCTATATTGGTTTACTCGTTTGGACCAAAAGATAGTATCTTTTATGAATTTTTTTAGGTCATGTCATCTCGCTCAAAAAAACGTATTAAAAAAATCTTAGGAGGAATAGATGAGAAGATTAAGTATCGAAGAGGCTAAACAAATTGAACTTGATATTTTTAGCTTTTATTGACTCGTTTTGTAAAAAAGCATGATATTGATTATTTTATCAATTATGGCACCTTGATTGGAGCTATTCGTCACAAGGGTTTTTATCCCTGGGATGATGATATAGACCTCTCTATGACACGTGAAAACTACGAACGTTTTTATCCAGTTATTTCATCAAGAACAATCGAAATATAAGATTTTAGCTTTGGAAACCGATGATCACTACTATAATAATTTTATAAAGGTTGTAGATTCGACAACGAGAATAGTGGATACACGAAATACAAAAACTTATGATTCTGGAATTTTCATTGATATTTTTCCAATGGATTCTTTCAACGATACTAAGGTTATCGATGTTTGCTATAAGTTGGAAAGCTTTAAGTTATTGTCCTTCAGTAAGCATAAGAATATTGTTTATGGAGATAGTAAGTTAAAAAGACTTAATTCGTTCCTTCTTCTGGTTTATCTTTCGTCCGATTTCTCCCCGTTATTTTGCAAGTCAAATTGAACAGCAAATTCAAAAGTATAGGGTAAAAGATGGTAAATATATCGCTTTTATTCCTTCCAAGTTTAAGGAAAAAGAAGTCTTTGCCAAAGAAGTTTTTGAAGATTTAATTGAAGTTCCTTTTGAACATCTGATGCTTTCAGCACCGAAACAATATGATGCTATTTTTGAAGCAGTATTATGGTGATTATATGACTCTCCCACCAAAAGAAAAAAACAGTTTTATAGTCACGAATTTGAAGCCTATAAATTGGAGGATTAAATGCAGTACTTAGAAAAAAATGAGATTAAAGAAATTCAACTAGGTATTTTGGACTATGTTGATGAAATTTGTAAGAAAAATGATATTCCTTATTTCCTCAGCTATGGAACCATGCTGGGAGCTGTTCGTCATAAGGGAATGATTCCCTGGGATGATGATATCGATATTTCACTGTATAGAAAAAGACTATGAGCGTCTATTAAAAAGCAATTGAGGAGGACAAACATCCTGTTTATCGTGTTCTTTCTTACGATACCTCTTCATGGTATTTCCATAATTTTGCAGCTATTTTAGATACATCAACTGTAATTGAAGATAACGTAAAATATAAGCGCCATGACACTAGTTTGTTCATTGATGTCTTTCCAATCGATCAATTTTCAGATTTGAGCATCGTTGACAAGAGCTATAAATATGTTGCTTTGCGTCAGCTTGCCTATATCAAAAAAGAACGTGCGGTTCACGGAGATAGCAAATTAAAAGATTTCCTTCGCTTGTGTACTTGGTATCCTCTCAGACTAGTTAATCCGAGATATTTCTATAAGAAAAATAGATGAGTTAGTTAAAAAAATAGTGTGACAGACAATCCTGCTTATGAAGGAGCCATTGGAGTTGGAAAAAGAAAAAAATGAAAGAAGTCTTTCCAGCAGGAACACTTAAAGAACTGATTTTTAACAGAGTTTGAAGGTCGAATGGTGCCTATTCCAAAGAACTACGATGCCTTTTTAACCCAGATGTATGGAGATTATATGACTCCGCCATCAAAAAGAAATGCAGGAGTGGTATAGCCATAGTATAAAGGCTTATCGAAAGTAAGAGTTTAAACTTTTACAAATAGAAAAAGTTAACAGAATATTCAATTAAATAAAGGGAAATATAATTTATATGAAAAAAATTTAAAAATAAAAAAATATACTATTATACAGTTGTCTTCTATATACCTTAGTGATACTATCTTTATCGAAACCAGCTTTTGCTGATACTATTTCTACTGGTGGAGGTAATAGGATCCATTTTATTAATTTGAAATCAAAGTCAGGAAGTGATGCTATCCTCTTGGAAAGCAATGGACATTTTGGTTTTAATTGATATGGGTGAAGACTATGATTTTCCAGATGGAAGTAATCCACTCTATCCAGATCGTTGGGGAATTAGTAGGAGAATGAAGATACAATTGAGGACAGACTTTTCCGCCATTTAAAAACAAGTTGGTGTTAAAAAATTAGATTTTGTTTTAGGAACCCATGTTCATAGTGATCATATTGGTACTGCAGATGAAGTTTTAAAACGTTACTCTGTTGACAGATTTTATCTCAAAAAATATTCAGACGAACGTATTACAACACAGTGGAGATTGTGGGATAATCTCTATAATTATGATAATGCAGTGAGAACAGCTCTAGAACGTGGTGTAACTCTTATTCAAGATATTTCTGATCAGGATAGTCATTTTTAAATTGGGTGATATGGCTATCCAACTATACAATTATAAAAATGAGTATGGTCCTGATGGGAATTTAAAAAGAGTCTATGATGATAACTCTAACTCAATTGTTGCTGTGGTGAATGTAGCTGGTAAGAAAATCTATCTAGGTGGAGACTTAGATAATGATCAGGGGCTGAAGATAGATTAGGTCCTGTAATTGGTAAAGTAGATATGATGAAATGGAATCATCATTATGATGCCACGATTTCAAACACAGTTAACTTTTATTGAAAATTTGTCACCCTAGCATAGTTGTTCAAACAAGTGGAGCAGATATCAATCGTCAATCAACAACTAATTTGCTTCGAGAAAAAAATATACAAATTATCAAGGCTTATAGTAAAACCAAAGATGCGACAGTATTTGATATCAGCGATAGTGGTTTTTCAAATGTATCAGACTCTTTCCCTGATATTCCTACAGTATCAGAAAAGTGGTATAAGGAAGATGGCTACTGGAAATATCGTCTATCTGATGATCAAATGGCTATTGGTTGGAAAAAAATTAATGGGGTTTACTATTTCTTTAATGGACAAGGCCAAATGCAGGCTGATAGATGGCTTCATCTGAAAGATTCTAAAGAAAAAGTAGATGGAAACTGGTATTATCTCAACAACGATGGAAGTATGCAGGTATCAGGTTGGTTTAAGCATGATGGGACTTGGTACTATATCACATGGTCTGGTGCTAGAACATACAATGAACTAGCTGAAATTGGTGGGCAAAAGTACCTATTTGATAAAGATGGTAAAATGCTTACTGGTTCACAAGTTTTTAACGGCAAAAAGATGTTCTTTGCAAGTAGTGGTGCTTTACAGTCAGATGAGACAGGATCTGGTTGGCAAAAAATTGAATCAAATTGGTACTACTTTGATGAAGATGGAAAACACATAGTTGGTAAAAAGGAAATCAATGGAGTACACTACTACTTTGATAATAAGGGAATTATGCAAACCGGTTGGGCCATGATTGAAGGTCATTGGAACTATTTTGCAAGTTCTGGAGCTATGAAAACAGGTTGGATCAAGGATAAGGATACTTGGTACTATCTAGATAAAGATGGTATCATGCTAACGGGTCTTCAAGAGATTGATGGCACTCGTTATTATCTCAATGCAAGTGGAGCCATGCAGACAGGCTGGAAATGGTTTGACAATCATTATAGTTATTTCACAAGCAGTGGAGCTATGAAAACAGGTTGGCTCAAAGATAAGGACCTTTGGTACTATCTAGATAAAGATGGTATCATGCTAACGGGTCTTCAAGAAATTGATGGCACTCGTTATTACCTCAATGCAAGTGGCGCTATGGAGACTGGTTGGAAATTGTTGAACAACCATTATTATTACTTCACAAGCAGTGGAGCCATGAAGACAGGTTGGTTCAAAGATAAAGGGCTTTGGTACTATCTTAAACCTGATGATGGTGTCATGGCAACAGGTCTTCTAGATGTCGATGGCACTCGTTATTACCTCAATGCAAGTGGCGCTATGGAGACAGGCTGGAAATTGCTAGATAACCAGTATTACTACTTTACAGAAAGTGGAGCCATGAAGACAGGTTGGTTCAAAGACAAAGGACTTTGGTACTATCTCAAACCTGATGATGGTGTCATGGCAACAGGTCTTCTAGATGTCGATGGCACTCGTTATTATCTCAATGCAAGTGGTGCTATGCAGACTGGTTGGAAACAACTGAATGGCAATTGGTATTATTTCCAAGTAAATGGTTCACTTCTAAGAAATGGGACAACACCTGATGGCTACAAGGTCAATCAAGATGGCATTTGGAGCTTGAATCCTGATAAAGTAGAAGTTCAGGGAAGTCAAGAAGAACCTAAGAAGGATTCTGATAAGCCAGTAGAGAAGGAAGAAAAATCGGCAGAAGTCAATGAAAAAGATGAAGCTGCTGAAACAAAACCGATTCTGAAGGCAGATAAAGAATAATCTTAGTTGCTTTGCTAGAAAGTTGATCAGGTGCTGTGTTCAGACCTGTCAGATACTTTTTCTTTTAAAAATAGTATTTATATACATCTCAGAGAATCAATCAATGTTTTTAGAATGAGAATATTGGTCAGCTTTGGGGATGTTTTTTTGATTCTTTATACCCTAAACTTGTTGAAAAGAGCACCTTCGTCTTCAAATAGAAATATTTTGATAAGAAATTTTTAAAAAAACACCGATTAGATAAATAAGAAAAAAATTATGGTATAATAAAAACGATACAAAAAAAGGAGTATATATGGACATTTCAGAAATCCGTCAAAAAATTGACGCCAATCGTGAAAAATTAGCTTCTTTTAGGGGGTCTCTTTGACCTCGAAGGGTTAGAAGAAGAAATTGCCATTTTGGAAAACAAAATGACAGAACCTGATTTTTGGAACGATAATATTGTGGCCCAAAAAACGTCGCAAGAATTAAACGAACTAAAAAATACCTACAATACCTTCCATACCATGGAAGAGTTGCAGGATGAGGTTGCAATCTTACTAGACTTTTTAGTAGAGGATGAGTCTGTTAAGGATGAGTTGGTGGAGAAGTTAGCTGAGCTAGATCAGATGATGACTAGCTACGAGATGACCTTGCTCTTATCAGAGCCTTATGATCATAATAATGCTATTTTAGAGATTCACCCAGGATCTGGTGGAACAGAAGCCCAAGACTGGGGCGATATGCTCCTTCGTATGTACACTCGTTATGGTAATGCTAAAGGCTTTAAGGTTGAAGTCTTGGATTATCAAGCTGGTGATGAAGCAGGAATTAAGTCGGTGACCTTGTCTTTTGAAGGGCCAAATGCTTATGGACTTCTCAAGTCAGAAATGGGAGTTCACCGTTTGGTACGTATCTCACCATTTGACTCAGCTAAGCGTCGTCACACCTCGTTTACTTCTGTAGAAGTTATGCCAGAGTTGGATGATACTATTGAAGTTGACATCCGAGAAGATGATATCAAGATGGATACTTTCCGCTCGGGTGGAGCAGGTGGACAAAACGTCAACAAGGTTTCAACAGGTGTTCGCTTGACCCATATTCCGACAGGGATCGTCGTAGCATCAACCGTAGACCGTACTCAGTATGGAAACCGAGATCGTGCGATGAAGATGCTCCAGGCAAAACTTTATCAGATGGAGCAGGAAAAGAAAGCTGCTGAGGTAGATGCCCTTAAGGGGGATAAGAAGGAAATCACATGGGGAAGCCAAATCCGCTCCTATGTATTTACCCCTTATACCATGGTCAAAGACCACCGTACCAGCTTTGAAGTTGCGCAGGTAGATAAGGTCATGGATGGAGACCTAGATGGTTTCATCGATGCCTATTTAAAATGGCGTATTAGTTAAAAGAAAGGAAGTCACATGTCGATCATTGAAATGAGAGATGTTGTCAAAAAGTATGACAACGGGACAACAGCCCTACGTGGCGTCTCTGTGAGTATTGAACCAGGAGAGTTTGCCTATATCGTAGGTCCTTCAGGTGCAGGTAAGTCAACCTTTATCCGTGCCTTGTATCGTGAGGTTAAAGTTGAAAAAGGAAGTTTGCAGGTTGCAGGTTTTAACCTCGTGAAGATTAAAAAGAAAGATATTCCGCTCCTTCGTCGTAGTGTTGGAGTTGTCTTTCAGGATTACAAACTTTTGCCAAAGAAAACCGTTTATGAGAACATTGCTTATGCAATGGAGGTTGTCGGTGAAAGCCGTCGCAATATCAAAAAACGTGTTATGGAAGTTTTGGATCTTGTTGGTTTAAAACACAAGGTTCGTTCATTCCCTAATGAATTGTCAGGTGGTGAGCAACAACGTATCGCCATTGCGCGTGCTATCGTAAACAATCCTAAGGTCTTGATCGCGGACGAGCCAACAGGTAACTTGGACCCAGATAACTCATGGGAAATTATGAACCTCTTGGAACGTATTAATCTTCAAGGAACCACAGTTTTGATGGCAACCCATAACAGTCAAATCGTAAATACCTTGCGCCACCGTGTCATTGCCATCGAGAATGGTCGTGTGGTTCGTGACGAAGCGAAAGGAGAGTACGGATACGATGATTAGTAGATTTTTCCGCCACCTATTTGAAGCTTTAAAGAGTTTAAAGCGTAATGGGTGGATGACCATTGCTGCTGTCAGTTCAGTAATGATTACCTTGACCTTGGTTGCTATTTTTGCCTCAGTTATCTTTAATACTGCAAAATTGGCAACGGATATCGAAAACAACGTACGTGTCATGGTTTATGTCCGTAAAGACGTTGAAGACAATAGTGAAACCATCGTAAAAGAAGGACAGACAGTCACTAACAATGACTACCACAAGGTTTATGATGCCCTCAAGGCTATGCCAGCCGTTAAAAATGTAACCTTCTCAAGTAAAGAAGAGCAGTACCAAAAGTTGACTGAAACCATGGGTGACGAGTGGAAGGTTTTTGAAGGAGATGCCAATCCACTTCATGATGCCTACATTGTCGATACCAATTCACCAAGTGATGTGAAACCAGTCGCTGAAGAAGCTAAGAAAATCGAAGGAGTTTCTGAGGTTCAAGACGGTGGTGCCAATACGGAGCGTCTCTTCAAGTTGGCTTCCTTTATCCGTGTTTGGGGATTGGTCATTGCAGGACTCTTGATTTTCATCGCAGTCTTCTTGATTTCAAATACCATTCGTATCACTATCATTTCACGTAGTCGTGAAATTCAAATCATGCGTTTGGTTGGTGCTAAAAATAGCTACATTCGTGGTCCATTCTTGCTAGAAGGTGCCTTCATTGGGCTATTAGGAGCAACTATTCCATCAATCATGGTTTACTTTATCTACAACAGAGTCTACCAATCAGTTAACCCATCTTTGGTTGGACAAAACCTATCCTTGATTACCCCAGATGCTTTTATTCCATTGATGATCGGTCTCTTGTTTGTCATCGGAATCTGTATCGGTTCACTTGGTTCAGGAATCTCCATGCGTCGATTCTTGAAAATCTAAGTAAGATAGTTTACTAAAAATCTATAAAAGTAGGATTCAACAGGCTTCACCGAGTCTGATGGTCCTACTTTTTATGTTGAACTTAGAAAGCAGTTGCTTGCCAATTTTTGGGAAACAGTGTATGATAGGAAAGGACCTTTTTGCTAAAAGAGTTATAGGGATTAGATGAAAGATATCTTTTATCTCTACAGTAATATCTAGCTCTTTTGACTTAACATAAATAATGAATGAGGATAAAATGAAACAATTTTTGGAAAAAAAGTGAGTATACTTTCCCTGTCGTTAGTATTGATCACATCATTTTCAATATCAAGTGCCCTACCAGCCATGTTTGACTATTATCAGGGCTATTCGACTGGTCAGGTTGAACTTCTAGTCAGTCTCCCATCCTTTGGGATTATGGCTATGCTCCTTTTAAATGGAGTTTTAGAACGGATTTTTGCTGAACGACTTCAGTTGACCTTGGGACTTTTGATTTTATCAATCAGTGGAACAGCTCCCTTCTGGTATCAGGGATACTACTTTGTTTTTGCCACTCGTCTTCTCTTTGGGATTGGTGTGGGAATGCTAAACGCCAAGGCTATCTCTATCATCAGTGAACGATACCACGGCAAAACTCGTATCCAGATGCTTGGTTTTCGTGGGTCAGCTGAGGTAGTGGGAGCCTCTATCTTGACCTTGGCAGTTGGTCAACTCTTGGCCTTTGGATGGACTGCAACCTTCCTAGCCTATGCAGCAGGTTTAGTGGTTCTTGTACTCTTCCTTCTCTTTGTCCCTTATAACAAAGAAGAAGTTCATGAGTCCAAGCAAAAGACAGAAGAAGTAGCGAAACTAACTCGCTCCATGAAACAGTTGATTTTCTTTCTAGCTGTCGGTGCTGCAGTCATTGTATGTACCAATACGGCCATTACCTTCCGTATTCCTAGTCTCATGATTGAGGCAGGCTTTGGAGATGCTCAATTGTCTAGTCTGGTACTCAGTGCCATGCAGTTGATTGGGATTCTGGCGGGAATTAGCTTTTCTTTCCTCATCTCCGCCTTTAAGGAAAAATTGTTATTGGTTGCGGGTGTAACTTTTGGAATTGGGCAAATCATCATTGCTCTTTCCCCTTCTATCTGGGGTGTCGTTGCAGGTTCTCTTAGGGAGGATTCGCCTACAGCATCGCTCTGACGACTGTCTTTCAATTGATATCTGAAAGAATTCCAGCAAAACTCCTCAACAAAGCAACTTCCTATGCTGTTTTGGGATGTAGTTTTGGTGCCTCCTTAACACCTTTTGTTCTTTCAGGAATTGGCTTAGTAACAACGAATGGTCGAATGACCTTTATTATTCTAGGAGCATGGATGATTGCGACATCAGTCCTGTTTCTCTCCTATTGAAAAAGAAGCTTAACAAAAAGAGGTTGAGAAAAAATCTTTACAATCAGAAAAACGCATACTATCAGGTGAAAAACCTTGAACTGAACCCCAAAAGTTAGACAGAAAAAATCTAACTTTTGGGGTATTTTTATTATGAAATTAACTTATGATGATAAAGTTCAGATCTATGAACTTAGAAAACAAGGATATAGCTTAGAGAAGCTTTCAAATAAATTTGGGATAAACAATTCTAATATTAGGTACATGATTAAATTGATTGATCGTTACGGAATAGAGTTCGTCAAAAAGGAAAAATCGTTACTATTCTCCTGATTTAAAACAAGAAATGATTAATAAAGTCTTACATGAAGGCTGGACTAAAGATAGAGTTTCACTTGAATACGGTATCCCAAGTCGTACGATACTTCTTAATTGGCTAGCACAATACAAAGAAAAAAACGGGTATACTATTGTTGAGAAAAACAAGAGGAGAATACCTAAAATGGGACGTAAGCCAAAAAGAGACCTGAAGAGAGGACAGAATTAGAACGTCTTCAAGCAGAAAATGAGTACCTGAGAGCGGAGAATGCCATCCTAAAAAGTTGAGAGAACTCCGATTGAAGGAGGAAAAAGAGAAAGAAGAAATACAGAAATTGTTCAAGAATTAATTACTGAGTTTTCGTTAGATATTCTTCTAAAAGCCATTAAACTAGCTCGTTCGACCTACTACTATCACTTGAAACAGCTAGACAAACCAGATAAGGACCAAGAGCTTAAAGCTGAAATTCAATCCATTTTTATCGAACATAAGGGAAATTATGGTTATCGTCGGATTCATTTAGAACTAAGAAATCGTGGTTATCTGGTCAATCATAAAAGAGTTCAACGCTTGATGAAAGTACTCAATTTACAAGCTAAAATTCTACAGAAACGAAAATATTCTTCTCATAAAGGAGACGTTGGCAAGAAGGCAGAGAATCTCATTCAACGTCAATTTGAAGCAGCCAAACCAATGGAAAAGTGCTACACAGATGTGACAGAATTTGCCATTCCAGCAAGTACTCAAAAGCTTTACTTATCACCAGTTTTAGATGGCTTTAACAGCGAAATTATCTCCTACAATCTTTCTACTTCACCGAACTTAGTACAAATGAAAGCTATGCTAGAACAAGCCTTTACAGAGAACCATTACGAAAAATACAATTCTCCATAGTGACCAAGGATGGCAATACCAACACGATTTCTATCATCATTTTTTAAAGAATAAGGGAATCCAACCATCTATGTCACGTAAGGGAAATAGCCCAGATAACGGTATGATGGAATCTTTCTTTGGCATTCTTAAGTCTGAAATGTTTTATGGTTATGAGAATACGTTTCAGTCACTTGAGCACTTGGAACAAAGCTATTGTAGACTATATTGATTACTACAACAATAAAAAGAATTAGGTAGAAAACTAAAGGACTCAGTCCTGTGCAATACAGAACTAAATCCTTTGAATAAATTAATTGTCTAACTTTTTGGGGTCAGTACACCTTGATACTATGCGTTTTATTTTTTTCATTTTCTGATAATACTCTTCGAAAATCAAATTCAAACTGCGTCAACGTCGCCTTGCCGTATATATGTTACTGACTTCGTCAGTTCTATCCACAACCTCAAAGCAGTGCTTTTGAGCAACCTGCAACTAGTTTCCTAGTTTGCTCTTTTGATTTTTCATTGAGTATAAAATTGAGTTTTTGATCAACTTTTTAGTGATCAGGCGAACATTTGCCAAAAGTAATCAATGATATAGGTCAAGCCGTATGTGTAAACGACCAGGGTAAAGGGCTTGGTCAAGACGATAATAGTCATGTAACGCTTGAAGCTCATCTTGGTCAAAGCAGCCAACATACAGAGAAAGTCCGCTGGACTAACCGGCCAAATCATCATAAAGATAAAGAATCGATCAAAGCGATTGCCCTTGTCTAGCCAACCGATGTACTTATCATAGGTACGCTTGCTGACGACAGCCTGAACGAAGGGTGCTCCGTAGAGGCGAACCAGATAAAAGATAATGGCGCAACCAATAACAATACCAATATAGTTGTAGATAGTGCCTATGATATGCCCGTAGATAAAGACACCTGCCACAGAGGTTAGAGCACCAGGAATGATAGGAACAACCGTCTGTAAAATCTGCAAAAAGATAAAAAGTGGTGGTCCCAAGATACCGGCCTGTTGGATAAAGGCAGATAGGGTTTCCTTAGAATGCAAAACGCCAGCCTGATAGGCCCAGATACAGAAAATCAAAGTACCAACTCCACCAATGATGGAAGAAATATTAATTGCTTGCTGTAGAAGGGGAGAAACAGCTTTCATTTGTTTATCGTGTGACATGTAAACTCCTCTTGAGTAGTATGATTCTACTATACCATATTTTGAGGAGAAAGACTATATGTATTACGAAAGTGAAGTTAGTGAAATCAGAAGTTTTTCTGATAGGACTATGATATAATAATAGATAATTAACTATGTGATAAAGTGGAGAGATAGTCTGAAAGATATTGTTAGTACAAATAGACAGTTCAGACTAGCAAAAGGAAGTTTTTATGGCAAAGAGAAAAGATTTTTCTGAATTAACCAGGGTTCAAATCCCAGCAGCCTTGCATCTCATGCGTATGGGCTATACCTATCTTCCTCGTAATGGGAAAGAGATTGCAGAAAGAGATTCAGATACCAACATCCTTGTATCTGTTTTTAAGGAGCAATTTTTAAAATTTAATAACTACTTGACAGAGGAAGACTTCGAGAGAGAATTAGCCAATATCAAGTTGGAACTAGATCAAAACGATTTGGGACGTTCCTTCTTTAGACGCTTGCAAGGTCAGGAAGATGCCATTTATATTGACTGGGAAAAACCTGAAGCCAACACCTTCCATCTAGCGCTTGAGGTTACTTGCCAAAATGGTCAGGATGAATTCCGCCCAGATATCGTTATTTTTATCAATGGTCTGCCTCTTTCTTATATCGAAGTCAAACAGCCCAATGCGATTCGTGATGGCAAGACAGGGATTCAGTCAGAGCAAGATAGAACCAGATACCGTTTTGAAAATCGCAAGTTCCGTCGCTTCAATAACATTACCCAGTTGATTGCCCTCTCTGACAATTTGCCTTACATCAGTGGACAAGGGCAACAAAAACAGGGTTCTTATTACGGTTCGAACGCCTATTCAAAAACCAAGTTTAATGCCTTCAAGGAAGAAAGAGAAGAAGATTTCCTTCATTCCTTTGCCACGCTAACGGAGAACCAAATTGACTTCGTCCTAGAAGACATGAAGCGTTTTGCCCTCAAATCTCAACCAGAGTTTACAACAAATCTAAACCCTGATACACCTTGCAATACCTTTCTATCTTCTTTGTATCAGAAGGAACGCTTGCTCTTTATGCTTCGTTTTGGTCTGGTCTATGTCGAAGAAGAAAGCAAGGAAGGGCAGATGCAACTGCAGAAGCACGTCATGCGCTATCCTCAGTATTTTGCAACTCGTGCTATCGAAGAGAGTATCGCAAAAGGTGTTAAGAAGGGCGTTATCTGGCATACACAGGGTTCAGGTAAGACTGCCTTGGCCTTCTTTAATATCCGCTATCTGACAAACTATTTTTCAAAAGAGGGAATCGTTCCTCAGTTTTACTTTGTCGTCGATCGTCTGGACTTGGCAGACCAAGCCTTTAAGGAATTTACCAAACGAGGGCTCAAGGTGAAACGCATCAACAATCCTCAAGAACTCAATCAAAAACAAGACGGCTATGATGTGGCTGTGGTCAATATCCAGAAGTTTAAGGATGATTCAGACCTGACTGACCGCTCTGGCTATGACCTCAATCGTCAAAATGTCTATTTTATTGATGAAGCCCACCGTTCTTATAATGAACGTGGTTCCTACCTGCCAAATCTCTATCAGGCTGATACCAAGGCTATTAAAATTGCCTTGACTGGAACCCCTCTCATCACCTATAAGAAAGATGGGAAGACCAAGGAAAGTCATGCGACCACGCGTGATATCTTTGGGGACTACATCCACAAATATTACTACAACCAGTCTATCGATGACGGCTTTACCCTACGCTTGATGCGAGAAGATATCGAGACCTCCTATAAGGACAATCTCAGAACCATCAACGAAGAAATCCAACGTGGCGACCTGTCCAAGGAAGCTATCTTTGCCCATCCGCATTACGTAGATCCTATGCTGGACTTTATCATCGAAGACTTCAATCGTGCTCGTGATCTGGTCTTTGACGATCAGACCATTGGTGGCATGATTGTCTGTGATTCGTCCAAACAGGCGCGTGAGCTTGAAAAGCAATTGGAAGAACGTCGTCAAGCTGGCTCAACCAAGTTGACTTCGGCTCTTATCCTCCATGACGAGGGAGACAAGGAAGAAAAGAAGGACAAGGTAGATGCCTACAAGGAAGGCAAGATTGATCTTATTATCGTCTACTCCATGCTCCTGACAGGTTTTGATGCACCTCGTCTCAAACGACTCTATCTAGGGCGAAAGATCAAGGCTCATAATCTTTTGCAAACTCTAACACGAGTCAATCGTCCCTACAAGGACTATCTCTTTGGTTATGTCATTGACTTTGCGGATATTTCAAAGGAGTTTGACAAGACCAATCGTGCCTATCTGGAAGAACTCAACCAAGAGTATGATACGGCTCTGACTGGGGAAAATGGAGAGGATGTTTTTGGCTCCCTCTTTGTGTCAGCAGATGAGATTTCTCAAGAGTTGAGCAAGACCGAGCATATCCTCATCGACTATCCAACGGACAATCTAGAGTACTTCTCCCAAGCCATCAATGACATCAAGGATAAGAACCAGTTAATCGTCCTTCGCAAGGCCTTGGAGTCTGTCAAGCAGTACTACAATATCGCTCGTCTCCTAGGCTACGACCACCTGCTCCAGCAGATTGACATTGCTCAGATTGCAACCCTGCTCAATGTCCTTTCTAGACGAATGCTGACTCTATCTCTGATCGATAAACCAGATGACTTCTCTAGTCGGACTCTTTTAAATCTTGCCATGTCTGAAACCAGCTTTAGCTTTGTCAAAATTGCAGAAGAAGAACTCCGTCTAGCTGCCAATGACCTGGAAGATTTGAAACGTCGAGTGGCAAGTGGGATTAAAAATCAACGTGATGAAAAGGATCCTGAGTGGGTCTCTCTCTACGAAGAATTCCAGCGCATCATGAAAAAACACCTGATCCATGGCCAAGAAGGATTCACCATGGAGAATATCAAAGAAACCCAAAAAAAAACTACGAAGAACTCTTTAAGTCTGTGGAGGACTATCATACTCGTATGAGACGCCTAACCATGAACTTTAACGGAGATGAGATGGCAGCTCGTTCCTACAAGCACGTGACCAACTCAACCACGGTCAGTGAGTTTCCTGCTATCTACCATGTCATCAAGGGTTCTAAAGTTAGACTAGACCGTAAAATCGGTCAAAAATCAGGAGTACTCGATAACGAGGACTTTCTTAAGAAGATGATTCGAGAAGAAGCTCGGATTGAAATGAAAACCAACCAATCTGCAAGTAGTTTGACAAGAGAGGATTTTAATTATATCGTAGAGTCACTATTTGAAGGATATGAAGAGGAATACCAACACTAATGAATGAAACATACAAAGTTCAAGTCCAAGACTTGGTAGATGATTTAAAAGCCGTCTTTACCCATGCGGGACTAGGAGGAGAAGCGGGTGAATACAAACTCCTCACCCAGTCCTTCCTCTACAAATTTTTAAACGACAAGTTTTTGTATCAAGCCAAGGTCCTAGATGAGTCCAACACCTATGAAAACTTGCTGGCTATGAGTGAGGAAGACTATGACTGGCTCTTGGAGGATATTGGTACCAGCACTGCTTGGCTCAAGACAGACCAGTTGATCGAAAGTCTTCACCGTCAGCAAAATGAAGCGACTTTCTATGAGACTTTTGAGAATACTCTCAACCAAATCGCCATTGACAATAACGATATCTTCTCAGTACATACGGACGGAGATACGGCTATTCGTCTATTTGATGAACGTTTGATTACTGATACTATCTCAGATAGCAGTAAGCGCAACGAAGTCGCAAAAGCCATTATCAATCTTCTTGCGCGAGTTAAGTTTGATGAAACTATCTTTTCACAAGGCTTTGACTTTTTCTCTACCCTCTTTGAGTACATGATCAAGGACTACAACAAAGACGGTGGTGGCAAGTACGCTGAGTACTATACGCCTCACTCTGTAGCTAAGATTATCGCCGATATTTTGGTAGGAAATGACCAACCATCTAATGTGCGCATCTATGATCCATCTGCTGGTTCGGGTACCTTGCTCATGAATTTGGCTAGTCGTATCGGTGTGGATAAGACCACTGTCTATAGTCAGGATATATCGCAAAAATCATCGAATCTCCTCCGTCTCAATCTGATCTTGAATGGACTGCAACATTCCATCCATAATATCGTACAGGGAAATACAATCATTGCCAACCGTCATCCTGAAAAGATGGACTATATCGTGTCTAACCCTCCTTTCAAGCTGGACTTTTCAGAGTGGCGTGACCTAGTGGAGACCTTGCCAGAAGCTAGTGAGCGTTTCTTTGCAGGAGTGCCCAAGGTTCCAGCCAAGTCTAAGGATAAGATGGCTATCTATGAGCTCTTTGTTCAGCATATCATCTACTCCTTGAAGCCAGATGGTCAAGCAGCCGTTGTCCTACCAACAGGATTTATCACTGCCCAGTCAGGGATTGATAAGGCTATCCGTCAACACTTGGTGGACAATCAAATGCTGGCTGGTGTCGTTTCTATGCCGTCTAATATCTTTGCAACGACAGGTACCAACGTTTCCATCCTCTTTATCGATAAGAAAAATAAGGGAGATGTCGTCCTCGTCGATGCCTCAAACCTCGGAACCAAGGTCAAGGAAGGTAAGAACCAAAAGACCGTGCTCTCTCCTGAGGAAGAGCAGAAGATAGTTGAGACCTTTATCAAGAAGGAAGCCGTCGAGGACTTTTCTGTCACCGTCTCTTATGAGGACATCAAGGAGAAAAACTACTCTCTCAGCGCAGGCCAATACTTTGACATCAAGATTGACTATGTAGATATCACAGCAGAAGAGTTTGAAGCCAAGATGACCGCCTTTCAAGACAAACTCTCAGACCTCTTCCAGCACTCGCATGCATTGGAGCATGAGATTAAAGAGCAAATGAAGGGGTTGAAGTATGAGTAAGTGGATTAAAGCTGAAGAATATTGCGTTTCAGTATTTGATGGTACACATGATACTCCTAAAGTTACAGAAACTGGATATAAATTAGTAACTTCAAAAAATATCCTATCAAATATGTTAGATTTAAATTCTGCATATTTTTATTTCGGAAGAAGATTTTGTAAATATCAATAAAAAGAAGTAAAGTTGAACAATATGACATTTTATTCAGTATGATAGGTACAGTAGGTTCTTTTGTATTTTGAAACATCTGATACCATTGATTATGCTATAAAAAAATATTGGAGTTTTTTTCATGTGGTGACAAGGAAAAAGCTGAATGGCTCTATTATTATTTACAGTCAAGCTATGCACAGCAATATATAAAGAGATATTTGAATGGAGCAGTACAAAAAATTTCTACCTTTAAAAAGGGCTACGAGAGTTTCCAGTTCCTCAATTTAATAAAAAAATTACATAATAGGATCAAAAATTTTTATTAAATATTGACAAAAAAATCCAAATCAACAACCAAATCAACCAAGAGTTGGAAGCCATGGCAAAGACCCTCTATTACTACTGGTTTGTGCAGTTTGATTTCCCAGACCAGAATGGCAAACCCTACAAATCATCAGGCGGAAAGATGGTCTATCACCCAGAACTCAAACGCGAAATTCCAGAGGGGTGGAGAGTGGAGAAGTTGTCATATTTTCTCACGATTAAAAAAACGGTAAAGATCATAAACACTTGCAAGATGGTAAGTTTGCTGTATATGGTTCAGGTGGGATTATAAGAATGGTTACAGACTATTTATATTCAGGTGAGTCGATTCTCTTTCCAAGAAAAGGTACATTAAATAATGTAATGTACGTAAATGAGAAGTTTTGGACTGTAGATACAATGTTTTTATTCAGAAGTCAATAAAAACAATTCAGCATTGTATGTATTCTATTCAGTAAAAGATATTGATTTTAATAAATTAAATACAGGAACGGGAGTCCCAAGTATGACTTCTTCAATTTTATATGATTTAAATATAATTGTTCCCTGAAGAAAATATTCTAGAAAAATTCAATATGATAGTTAAACAAAACTATGAAACAATCAAATTAAATAGTATTCAAAACCAAGAACTCACCCTAACTACGCGATTGGCTCTTGCCAATGCTGATGAATGGACAGGTGAAGGTGGAGTAGAATAAATAGCAGTTAGAATTATAAAGTCGAAAGAATTTGAGGGTAAATAAATGTCAGAGCTTACTTTTTTTCTATATGGAAACCATTTATTAAAAAGTGAAAAAAAGAGGGGAGCGGTGGTTACAGCCTATTTTAAAGACTTTTGATAAGTTGAACCCATGTGATTTAAAACACGAAAAAGGGTTATATCATCTAGAGGTTGATAAAAATACGCATTATGTTTTTATAGTTATAGAATCTGGAAAGTTAGAGCCTAGAGATACTACTGTAACGGACTACTATACAAATCAAAAACGCGAAAAATCCTAAATCAGAAACGGAGCTGGAGTTTTTGAAGCAATTCTTTGTCTTATTCGATTTAGATAATAATTTATTGTATTTTTTTCAGATGTGAGACACCGTAATCTGCTAGAAAAAAATTCTTAAAAGATACGACAGAGGTTGAGTTTAGTATAAAAAGGTTTTTACGAAGATAAAGAGGAATTTTTAAAAATATGATCTAGTGTTGATGAAATTCAATTTACTTCAAAAAGATGATATTTTTTTCAACTTTATCACAAAAACGCGAAGCTCTATATGATTTATTCGAAACTGATGGTTTAGAAAGATATAACTCTGAACGTAAAACTCTCTAGTATGAAAATAAATAACATCAAAAGCATTTCTCAGAAAAAAATTTGTGAAAAGAGTCTGAGAATCATCAACTTTCAGGTATTTTAATTAGAGGAAACGATGATGCTGGATTTGAACATGTGTTTAACCGTGGTACGTTTATTAAAAAGATTTCAATTAATATCGATAAACAACAGGCAACTGGGAAATATTTTAGGTTCAGAGGTAAAAAGATATTTTTGCTTAAAAGAAATAGAGAGTTTGGCAAATGAGAAAGTTACGAAGAAAAAGATAGAATTATTTCTGGTGGTATTTTTAGTAATAAGTTTATTTATATCATATTTCCTAAGAGATTATGTGTTATTAAATCATAGCGACACAGTATCTTTTATTTCTGTAATTACGGGTTTCTTACTTTCTGCTATTGCTATACTGTATTCTTCTCCTATGCGATCTGTTCTATATGATAAGAAATCAGACGTTTATTCATCAAAATGGGAAGAAATAATTGTTAGATATTTCTATACGTTTGTAGTTAGTTTACTTTTATATGATGGAGTTATCTTTAAATATTAATTGTATTCCAAATTTTATCAATGTAGGTTTTTACTAAGTATTGTCATTATAATAATTGTAGTTACAAAAGGATTGTTTAAATTACTTTTAGTCGAGATAAATGATTAAATTTTTTTGAATTCAATTTTTTTACCTGATTAATTTTGAAAAACTATTCTTATAGTTCTGTAGAATCGAAATACTAAAAAATAGAGGAGGTCAGCAATCACTATGAGTAGTACAATTGTTGAATACAAAGACCTGATTGCTTTTCATCCAGGTCAGTATGTTGGAGAGTTGATTGAAGATTATCAGATGACACAGAAAGAATTTGCGGAGAAATTAGGAGTATCACCAAAGACTGTCAGTAAATTAGTGAATGGTGAGCAGTCGATTAGCAATGATATTGCTCAGAAACTAGCGAAAGTTTACTAATATTTCGATGAAAAACTTGGCTCAATCTTCAACATGCTTATGATGCAAAAATGGCGAAGTTCTTAGAGTAAACATGGTATAATGTCAAATATGGAAAATAACAACCAACGTGCCCTTTGTCAGCAACTCTGGGCGGAAAATAAATACCTTGTTTTGAGCCATTCTAGCAATATTTACAAGGATATTCGCCAGTATCTCAAGCAAGAAGTGGTGGAGCTGAGTCAGGTTCAAGAGATGATCGATCGTGCCTGCCAGATTCCAGAACACAGGGGTCAGGTTTGCAATGCCTTTCAGCATATTTGGGGCTATTTTAAAAAGCAAGCCAGCCTTGATGAGCGCAGAGACTATATGCTTCTACTGGATCGCTATCGCTTTGGTCAGGCATCAAAGGAAGACTTGATTGCTAGAACTAGAGATTTGCTTGAACGCTATCCAAATGCTTATCTGCAAGATTCGACCTTGTTGAAAGGAGACGCCTATGAGACTTTGGCATGAGGCTTTGATCCCAAAACTTCCCCGTCCTCAGCTCTTGGGGCAACATCGAGAGTGCTGTGCCCTGCGTGGCAATGGCTGGGGCAGAAAGCATGCGACGGTTGACTATGTCTTTACCCACTCGCCTTATCGTCTCTATGCCTATCATCGTTTGATCATGGAGGAGATGGCTGACCGTGGCTACAATGTCAGTCCAGAGTGGTTGGATAAGAACTACCGTGGCAAGACCTGCCCTCCTTATCAAGACTTAGCAGAGGAAAAGCTGAAAAGTCCTATTTATAGCGAGCATGACGCTGCCTACTATGAGGAGTGCCTGGCTAATCTCCGTGACAAGGGGATAGAGCTATAGTCTTTTCTAATAACAAGCCATAGTTAACTCTCAGTTTAATCAAGTTTGACTATGAACATGACTGTCTTGAAGGACTATTAATCATTGTCTACCAAAGGATTTGGGGAATCTTCTCCAAATCCTTTTTTGTACTTCAAATAACGATATAGTTTCAAACTATATCAAAGCCTAATTTTTTTACAATTATACAGACGCTTTCTTTTCTGTTAAGATAGTTTCAACAACAATTTTTTTGGAGGACAAAACATGTCAACTACAATTATCGGTTTCCCTCGTTTGGGTGAATTCGCGAATTAAAAATTTACAACTGAAAAAAATACTTTTAGAAAAAGAAATCTCAGAAGAAGAACTTTTGGCTGCTGCGAAAGAATTGCGTGCAAAACACTGGAACATCGTTAAAGAAAAAGGCATCACTGAAATCCCATCAAATGACTTTTTCTCACTATGACAACTTCCTTGATGCTGCTTTCCTTTTTCAACGTAGTTCCTGCATCTGTTCAAAACTTGGAATTGTCTGATCTTGAACGCTACTTTGCTTTGGGACGTGGTTACCAAGGAGAAAAAGGGGATGTTCGTGCCCTTCCAATGAAGAAATGGTTCAACACTAACTACCACTACATCGTTCCAAAATTTGAAAAAGAAACTCAAGTAAAATTGGCTGGTCACAAGATCTTTGATGAGTTCCAAGAAGCAAAAGAACTTGGTCTTAACACTCGTCCTGTCCTTGTCGGCCCATTCACTTTCCTTCAATTGTCAGACTTTGAAGAAGGTGTGAAAAGCAGAAGACTTCGTAGATAGCTTAGTAGCTGCTTACCAAGATGTTTTTGCGAAATTGGCTGAACTTGGTGCAACTCGTATCCAACTCGACGAAGCTGCTCTTGTCAAAGACTTGACAGAAGAAGAAAAAGCCCTCTTCTTGAACATCTACAACAAACTCTTGGCTGACAAAAAAGGTCTTGAAGTCTTGCTTCAAACATACTTCGGTGACGTTCGTGACGTTTACGCTGACCTTGTGAAATTGCCAGTAGATGCGATCGGTCTTGACTTCGTTGAAGGTAAGAAAACTCTTGAACTCGTTAAAGGTGGCTTCCCAGCTGACAAGACTCTCTATGCAGGTATTGTCAATGGTAAGAACATCTGGCGCAACAACTACGAAAAGAGCTTGGCTGTTCTTGAGCAAATCCCAGCTGAAAACATCGTTTTGACTAGCTCATGCTCACTTCTTCATGTGCCATTTACAACTGCTAACGAAGAATTTGAACCAGCTATCTTGAACCACTTTGCCTTTGCAGTTGAAAAATTGGAAGAACTTCGTGACTTGGATGCTATCCGCAACGGTCAAGGTGCAGAAGCTCTTGCAGCTAATAAAGAACTCTTTGCGACTGAACGTGTTGGTGAAAATGCGGAACTTCGTGCGCGTATCGCTGGATTGACTGACGCAGACTACACTCGTTTGCCAGCCTTTGCAGAACGTGAAGCTATCCAAGAAGAAGCCTTTCAAACTTCCAGCTCTTCCAACAACAACGATCGGTTCATTCCCTCAAACCAAGGAAGTTCGTGCCAAACGTTTGGCCTTCCGTAAGGGTGAATTGTCACAAGAAGAATACGATGCCTTCCTTGCTGAAACCATCGACGAATGGATCAAATGGCAAGAAGAAGTTGGATTTGACGTGCTTGTACACGGTGAATTCGAGCGTAATGACATGGTTGAGTACTTCGGTCAAAACTTGTCAGGTTACCTCTTCTCTAAGAATGGTTGGGTACAATCATACGGTATGCGTGGGGTTAAACCACCAATCATCTGGGGTGATGTGACTCGTCTCAACCCAATCACTGTTAAAATGGTCTAGCTACGCACAAAGCCGTACGGACAAACCTGTTAAAGGTATGTTGACTGGACCTGTTACTATCCTTAACTGGTCATTCCCACGTGAAGACATCTCTATCAAGGATTCTACTCTTCAAATCGCTCTTGCAATCAAGGATGAAGTTCTTGACCTTGAAGCTGCAGGCGTGAAAATCATCCAAATCGACGAGGCTGCTCTTCGTGAGAAATTGCCACTCCGTCGTAGCGACTGGTACGAAGACTACCTTGACTGGGCTATTCCAGCCTTCCGTTTGGTACACTCAACAGTAGCACCAGACACACAAATCCACACTCACATGTGTTACTCAGAATTTACAGATATCATCCCAGCTATCGACAACTTGGATGCAGACGTTATCTCATTTGAAGCTAGCCGTTCAAACCTTGAAATCTTGGACGAACTCAAAGCGAAAAACTTCCAAACAGAAGTTGGACCTGGGGTTTACGATATCCACTCACCTCGTGTGCCTAACGAAGGCGAAATCGACCACACAATCGAAGCAATCCTTGCTAAAGTACCAAGCAGAAAAGTTTGGATCAACCCTGACTGTGGTTTGAAAACACGTGGTATTCCAGAAACGAAAGAAAGCTTGATCCGCCTTGTAGAAGCTGCCAAAGCTGCGCGTGAGAAATTGTAAGAAAAGACAGTTCTCCCTACACGGTTGATCAGTAAGAAAATCAACTAGAAAAGGTTCATAAATATGTCACGTCAAACACCGTCCCTCTCATTTGAAGTTTTCCTCCAAACCCAGCAGTAGGCAATGACAAAAATTATTGCAGCCCTGAAAGATATGCAGGACTTGGCGCCACACTTTATCAGTGTGACTGCCAGCAATAATAAATTTAATATCAAAGAGACGACGGTTCGTTTGGCAGACTATATCCAAAATGACTTGGAGATTCCAACCATTGCTCACTTGCCAGCTATCTATCTGACTAAGGATAAGGTGGCTGAGACCATTGCAGATTTGGATAAGGTTAGGGGTTCAGAAAATCTTGGCTCTTCGTGGAGATATCATTCCTGATGTGGAGCCACAAAAAGATTTCCGTTATGCGACAGACCTGATTGAATTCATCAAGGAGCAGGCCCCACACTTTGATATCATTGGTGCTTGTTATCCTGAGGGACATCCTGATTCGCCAAACCAAATCTCAGATATTCAAAATCTCAAGAAAAAAAGTGGATGCAGGCTGCTCAAGTCTTGTAACTCAGCTTTTCTTTGACAATGAGCGTTTCTACGATTTCCAAGACAAAGTGTATCTTGGCTGGAATTGATGTGCCTATTCATGCGGGTATCATGCCAATCCTCAACCGTAACCAAGCTCTTCGTCTTTTGAAGACTTGTGAGAATATCCATCTCCCACGTAAGTTTAAAGCCATCTTAGACAAGTATGAGAATGACCCTGAGTCACTCAGAGCAGCAGGACTTGCCTATGCCGTAGACCAAATCGTGGACTTGGTAACGCAAGACGTAGCAGGTGTGCATCTCTACACCATGAACAATGCAGATACTGCTCAGTACATTCACCAAGCAACCCATGCCTTGTTTAATCACCAATCTTTAGGATAATAAAAAGCAAACCATTCTTCTTTTCATGGAGGAATGGTTCCTTTTTAATAGAAAAGCCAGCACTTTTTAAGAAAAATATGATAAAATAGACTCTGTACGTACTTGATACAAAGATGAGGGTATTTAGGTTGTAAAGGTTGCGAAAACGAAACTCAAAAAGTCCAAAATATTTTGAGTAATTGAACCCGGCCGAAAAGCTGTGTAAAAAAGATAAACTGTCTTGTCTTCATCGAAGACTTCACCAGTTCCTATTTTTACTTTTGTTTTCGACGTACTAGTATCTTGGGTAACTGAATTTTGGTCTCATTTCTTAGGAAAAAAGATAAGCTTCCTTGCACTCATCGAGTGCAGCGTCACCTTCCTATTTTTCTACAGAAATGTTCGGCAAGCCGAACCGTCCAAAATATCTTGATCTTTGTAGGCAAGGCGTATAATTTTATCAATCCAAAGGGGATTAAAATGGCAAAACAAGTGTTTCAAACGACTTTTGCGGGTCGTGAGTTGATCGTAGAGACTGGGCAGGTAGCTAAGCAAGCAAATGGCTCTGTTGTGGTGCGTTACGGTGAGTCAACTGTCTTGACTGCTGCCGTTATGTCTAAGAAGATGGCAACTGGGGATTTCTTCCCACTTCAAGTTAACTACGAAGAAAAAATGTATGCAGCTGGGAAGTTTCCTGGTGGCTTTATGAAACGTGAAGGACGTCCTTCAACAGATGCGACTTTGACAGCGCGTTTGATTGACCGTCCGATCCGTCCAATGTTTGCGGAAGGTTTCCGTAATGAAGTGCAGGTCATCAATACTGTGCTTTCTTACGATGAAAATGCATCTGCACCAATGGCAGCTATGTTTGGTTCATCATTGGCACTTTGTCTATCTCAGATATTCCATTTGACGGACCAATCGCTGGGGTACAAAGTGAGGTTATGTTGATGGAGAAATCATCATCAACCCAACTCAAGAACAAGCTGAGCAATCGCTTCTTGAATTGACAGTAGCTGGTACTAAGCACGCTATCAACATGGTAGAGTCTGGTGCCAAAAGAATTGTCAGAAGAAATCATGTTGGAAGCTCTTCTAAAGGGACACGAAGCCGTTAAAGAATTGATTGCCTTCCAAGAAGAAATCGTTGCAGCAGTCGGTAAAGAAAAAGCAGAAGTAGAATTGCTTCATGTGGATGCTGACTTGCAAGCTGAAATCATCGCAGCCTACAACAGCGACCTTCAAAAAGCTGTTCAAGTAGAAGAAAAATTGGCGCGTGAAGCTGCAACTCAAGCAGTGAAAGACCAAGTCACAGCAGTTTACGAAGAAAAATATGCAGACCACGAAGAATTTGACCGTATCATGCGTGATGTGGCTGAAATCTTGGAACAAATGGAACACGCAGAAGTGCGCCGTTTGATCACAGAAGACAAGGTTCGTCCTGACGGCCGTAAGGTCGATGAAATCCGTCCTTTGGATGCGCAAGTGGACTACCTTCCTCGCGTACACGGTTCAGGACTCTTTACGCGTGGACAAACTCAGGCTCTTTCTATCTTGACCTTGGCACCAATGGGTGAAACGCAAATCATCGATGGTTTGGATCCAGAGTATAAGAAACGCTTTATGCACCACTATAACTTCCCGCAATACTCTGTTGGGGAAACTGGTCGTTACGGTGCACCAGGTCGTCGTGAAATTGGTCACGGTGCTCTCGGTGAGCGTGCTCTTGCTCAAGTATTACCAAGCTTGGAAGAATTCCCATACGCTATCCGTCTAGTAGCAGAAGTCTTGGAATCAAACGGTTCTTCATCTCAAGCATCTATCTGTGCGGGAACTCTTGCTCTTATGGCTGGTGGTGTGCCAATCAAGGCACCAGTAGCAGGTATTGCTATGGGACTTATCTCAGATGGAAACAACTACACCGTATTGACAGATATCCAAGGTTTGGAAGACCACTTTGGAGATATGGACTTCAAGGTTGCAGGTACTCGTGACGGGATTACAGCCCTTCAAATGGATATCAAGATCCAAGGGATTACTGCAGAAATCTTGACTGAAGCTCTTGCTCAAGCTAAGAAAGCTCGTTTTGAAATCCTTGACGTGATTGAAGCAACCATTCCAGAAGTTCGTCCAGAATTGGCTCCAACTGCTCCGAAAAATTGATACCATCAAGATTGATGTGGACAAGATTAAGATTGTCATCGGTAAAGGGTGGAGAAACGATCGACAAGATCATCGCTGAAACAGGCGTTAAGATTGATATCGACGAAGAAGGTAATGTATCTATCTACTCTAGTGACCAAGCTGCCATTAACCGCGCTAAAGAAATCATTGCTGATTTGGTTCGTGAAGCGAAAGTGGATGAAGTCTACCATGCCAAAGTTGTTCGTATCGAGAAAATTCGGTGCCTTTGTCAATCTCTTTGACAAGACAGATGCCCTCGTTCACATCTCTGAAATGGCTTGGACTCGAACTAACCGTGTCGAAGACTTGGTAGCCATTGGTGATGAAGTGGATGTTAAGATTATTAAGATTGATGAAAAAGGTCGTGTAGATGCTTCGATGAAAGCACTCTTGCCACGTCCACCGAAAACCTGAACATTCAGAAGAAAAAAAGGTGAAAAAGGGTCATCGTCATGGCGATCGTCCTCGTCACCACCACAAGGACCACAAACCTAAGAAAGAAACTACAGAAACACCAAAAGACTCAGAATAAGAAAAGGAGAATTGTATGGGATGGTGGCGTGAAACCATTGATATCGTAAAAGAAAATGATCCAGCGGCTCGCACCACTTTGGAGGTTCTTTTTGACCTATCCTGGTGTCAAAAGCCTTGGCTGCTCACCGTCTCTCTCATTTTCTCTGGAAGACATGGCTTTTAAGCTCTTAGCTCGTATGCACAGCCAGTTTTGGCGTTTTTTTGGACGCAGATTGAGATCCATCCCTGGAGCTCAGATTGACTCAGGTGTCTTCATCGACCATGGGTTCAGGACTTGTGATTGGGGAGACAGCTATCGTTGAAAAAAAGGGGTTCTTCTCTACCATGGGGTAACTCTTGGTGGGACAGGGAAGGATGTTGGCAAACGCCATCCGACCGTGCGTAAGGGAGCTCTCATATCTGCACATGCCCAAGTTATCGGGCCTGTAGAAATCGGTGAAAATGCCAAGGTCGGTGCTGCAGCAGTTGTTGTGGCAGATGTTCCTAGCGATGTAACGGTTGTCGGTATTCCAGCCAAGATTGTTCGAGTGCATGGGCAAAAGGATGAACCAACCATTCACGAAGTCGAAGAAAAACGAGAGGTATTACGTCAATAAACTCGAGCAAGCGAGAGATGCCAGTCATAGATCGTCTGGGCTTTAACATTTGATTTCGTCCGTTTGAAAAGATCGGCTTTGTCAAACAAACCCAAGTGGTTTATCTGAATGCGAAAGAGTAATAAATGCTATTAGAAGAATTTGAAAATGTACCTGCTGTTATCGAGCCAACTGATCGAAGCCTCCTTAGTGGTGGAGAAATTTGTGATACCATTATCTTGTCTTTTAATGGAGAAATCCTTGAACGAGTAAAGCAGATAGATGGTGTCTACGAAGGTGGCTATCTTACCAATCTAAATGGTAAACTGCCATGGTATATCTATGAAAAAGATGGGAGTAAGGTAGCAGTTGCTATGGCTACTATTGGTGCTCCAATGGTTGTTGGACTCTTAGAAGAACTCAAAGCGAGAGGTTTTAAAAACTTTATCGTTTTAGGGTCTTGTGGAGTTCTGGACCAGTCTATTCAAGCAGATAAGATTATCCTACCAAGCTCGGCTTTACGTGATGAAGGTACTAGTTATCACTATGCTCCAGCAAGTGATGAAATAGCCTATGAGCGATCTCTACTCTTAACTATGGAAAAAGCCTTGGATAAAGCTGGTATTGAGCATATTCGAACAAAGTCTTGGACCACAGATGCCTTCTATCGTGAAACAGCTGCTAAGGTCAAACGAAGACTAGCAGCGGGAGCTAGAGTTGTAGATATGGAAACTTCAGCTATCATGGCCTGGGCCCAATATCGACAAGCCAATGTCTATCAATTTTTCTACACAGCTGACTATGTCGATCATCACAATCACGAATGGGATGCTAGACGCGAGGATAGAAAAAGCGGATGCTATGACTTTCTTTTGAGATTGCCCTAGTCATTGCTCAAGAGTTAGTTTAGACTAGTCTTTACGATAAATTTGAAACAAGAAAGGAAGGGAGCCTAACGGAAAAGATAGCAATAAAACTTCCGTAGTGACTCCCTTCATCTTTTTACTTCATTCTTCTTTTATGTTTAGAAAGGAGCAAGGAAATCCGATTTGTGATAGGCAATCGGACTAAAATTTCGTTGAACAGTTAGTTATGAAAAATATCTGTTTATGAATTTTAGCTTTCCTGACTATTATTTTATGATTAAAATCTATGACACCATGTCTCGTGATTTGCGAGAATTTGTCCCAATCGAGGACGGTAAGGTCAAGATGTATGTCTGTGGGCCAACTGTATATAACTATATCCACGTGGGGAATGCCCGCTCAACAGTAGCCTTTCGATACCATTCGTCGCTATTTTTGAATACCGTGGTTATGAGGTTGCCTACATTTCCAACTTCACGGATGTGGATGATAAGATTATCAACCGTGCCAAGGAAGAAGGCATCACGCCTCAAGAGGTTGCGGATAAGTACATTGCTGCCTTTCGTGAGGATGTGACGGCTTTGGGGGTGAAACCTGCAACTCGTCATCCTCGTGTAGTCGAGTTTATGGCTGATATCATCCGCTTTTGTAGAAGACTTGATTGAAAAGGGCTATGCCTATGAGAGTCAAGGAGATGTCTATTTTCGTGTAGAAAAAAATCTCATAACTATGCTAAGTTAGCCAATAAAAACCCTTGGAAGACTTGGAGCTAGGTGCTTCAGGTCGTACAGATGAGGAAACAGCTCGCAAGGAAAATCCTGTAGACTTTTGCCCTTTGGAAAGCTGCTAAACCAGGTGAGATTTCTTGGGATAGTCCATGGGGACCAGGTCGCCCAGGCTGGCACATCGAGTGTTCAGTCATGTCAACTGAGATTTTAGGAGATACCATCGATATTCACGGTGGTGGAGCTGACCTTGAGTTTCCCTCACCATACAAACGAAATTGCCCAGTCAGAAGCTAAAACAGGCAAGACCTTCGCCAACTACTGGATGCACAATGGCTTTGTCAATATCGACAATGTCAAGATGTCCAAGTCTTTGGGAAACTTCATTACGGTACACGATGCTCTCAAAACTATCGACGGTCAAGTATTGCGTTTCTTCTTTGCGACTCAGCACTACCGTAAGCCTATCAATTTTACGGAAAAAGCAGTTCGTGATGCAGAGACAAATCTCAAGTATCTGAAGAATACTTATGAGCAACCATTTACTGGAACTGTAGATGCTCAGGAGTTACAGGCATTTAAAGATAAGTTTGTAGCGGCCATGGATGAGGATTTCAATACAGCTAACGGAATCACAGTTATCTTTGAAATGGCCAAATGGATCAACTCAGGAAACTATGATGCAGCCGTTAAGGAAGCTCTTGCAGCTATGTTAGAAGTCTTTGGAGTGGTCTTTGTCGAGGAAGTTTTGGATGAAGAGATTGAAGCCTTGATTCAAAAACGCCAAGAAGCGCGTGCCAATCGTGACTTTGCGACAGCTGACCAAATCCGTGACCAACTAGCTGCGCAAGGGATTAAGCTACTTGACACCAAGGATGGAGTGAGGTGGACACGTGATTGATGTCAATCTCATTAACGGGATTGCGCTAGCTTTTGAAGGAGATGCGGTTTATTCTATGTATATTCGTCGCCATCTCATTCTCAAAAGGTATGACCAAGCCCAATAAACTCCACCAAGAGGCAACCAAGTATGTATCAGCCAAGGCTCAGGCACGCTTGATTTCTCTTATGTTAGAAGAAGAAGTCTTAACGGAAAAAGAAGAAGAAATCTACAAACGTGGGTCGCAATACCAATAGCCATACCAAAGGCTAAAGAAATGCTGATGTGGTGACTCTACCGTATGTCTACAGGTTTTGAAGCGGTCATGGGCTATCTTCATATGACTGAAAAATATGGAGCGCCTAGAAACCTTTGATTTCTTGGTGCATCCAAAAAAGTGGAGGGACTAGGACATGATTGCAAAAGAACTACTAGATTGGTTTCCTGACGGTAAAATCTTAGATCAGCCAGTTGATAAAGAAGGTTATCTAAGCCTACCTCTGTCAAATTATCAGTGGCTTTTGCTTGAGGAAGCTAGTCTTAGCGAGCGTGAAAAACAACTGGTGGCTCTCTTAACCAAACAGGAGCAAACCATTTCCCTCAATCCTTGGTATAGTTATCTGATTGAAGGGCAAAGGGACAGGCACCGCAAAACTTTTAAAAAAGTTGCAGCTTGTCTATTGTCACCTATCCTATTTTCAACAGGAGAAATTTAACGTCTTGGTTAGAGATGATGAGAACCCTCTTTCCAAATTGTCAAACAGTGCTTCAGGTGGGAGCGCAGGATTACATTTTTGTTCTCCAACAGGATAAGTACACATCCGTTCGCTCTATCTTGATGGATACCTTGAAGCTGTAGAATATGACTTTGGGAGTTCGTTTATCCATCATGTTAGGTCAGGTCTGGTCTCAAACAGGAAATCAGAGTTTGACAGATCTCATCAAAGCAGAACGGGATTTGTTCAAAAACTGGTGGCGACAAGGACATCAAGGATTCCATACTTTTTCTCAACTCTATCTGTGGAGTATGGGTGAAAAGAATCGTGGATCTCTGAGTTGATCAAGGAATATCTGCATCAGATGATTTGTGGATCAGGATCAGATTCAGGAAATCATCCTTTCACTGTGGGAAAAATAGTGCTGTCCTTACGAAGACAGCTCAGCAACTGTATTTGCACCGTAATTCTCTCCAATACAAGATTGATAAATGGGAAGAATTGACAGGGACTGCAGTTGAAAAGAATTGACAGATTTGACCTTGTGTTATCAGTTGATTTTACCAGATATTATTTAAAGTTTTGTGCAAGTTGCACAGAACTTTTTTTATTTTTGGTCACCTTGCCATAGAAATGTAAAAGCGTTTTTCATCTATAATAAAACTATCAAATGACAAAAGGAGTTCACCGAAATGGTAGAATTAAATCTTAAAAAAATATTTACAAAAAAATATCCAAACAGCGAACACTACTCAGTTGAAGATTTCAACTTGAACATCAAAGACAAAGAGTTCATCGTTTTCGTAGGACCTTCAGGATGTGGTAAATCAACTACTCTTCGTATGATTGCAGGTCTTGAAGACATCACAGAAGGTACTGCATCTATCGATGGCGTGGTTGTCAACGACGTAGCTCCAAAAGACCGTGACATCGCCATGGTATTCCAAAACTACGCTCTTTACCCACACATGACTGTATACGATAACATGGCTTTTCGGTTTGAAATTGCGTAAATACAGCAAAGAAGACATCGACAAACGTGTACAAGAAGCAGCAGAAATTCTTGGCTTTGAAAGAATTCTTGGATCGTAAACCAGCTGACCTTTCAGGGTGGTCAACGTCAACGTGTTGCCATGGGTCGTGCGATCGTCCGTGATGCAAAAGTATTCTTGATGGACGAACCTTTGTCAAACTTGGATGCTAAACTTCGTGTATCAATGCGTGCTGAAATCGCTAAAATCCACCGTCGTATCGGAGCTACAACTATCTACGTAACTCACGACCAAACAGAAGCGATGACACTTGCAGACCGTATCGTTATCATGTCAGCAACTAAAAACCCTGCTGGTACTGGTACTATCGGACGTGTGAACAAATCGGTACTCCTCAAGAAGTTTACAAAAAACCCAGTTAACAAATTCGTAGCAGGATTTCATCGGAAGCCCAGCTATGAACTTCATCAACGTTAAATTGAACGGTGACCGCATTGTTGCTGACGGATTTACTTTGAAAGTTCCAGAAGGTGCTTTGAAAGTTCTTCGTGAAAAAGGTTACGAAGGTAAAAGAATTGATCTTCGGTATCCGTCCAGAAGACGTAAATGCAGAACCTGCTTTCCTTGAAACATTCCCAGAATCAGTTGTGAAAGCAACTATCTCTGTATCAGAATTGCTTGGTTCAGAATCTCACCTATACTGCCAAGTTGGTAAAGATGAGTTCGTTGCAAAAGTTGACGCTCGTGACTACTTGCAAGCAGGTGCAACAGTTGAACTTGGATTTGACTTGAACAAAGCACACTTCTTCGACGTAGAAACTGAAAGAACAGTTTACTAAGATAGATTTTTGATCAATGAGCACTACTAGAGTTTTTTTCTAGTAGTGTTTTTTTATCAAGTTTAGCAAACTCTTACAGAATGGGCTTTTACTAGTTTTTCATATCCTCAAAAAAAGTGTTAAAATGGTAGGAAGAATTGGAGAGTATGCATGCCGAAAAGAAGTAATTTATTCAGGCGATGAAGTCGTCGCTTTAACGCAAAAAAATATTTATCGAAAGAAGATGTGGCTTTTTGTACACAAGGCCTTGGTTTACGCTGTAGAATGCCATAGTGGTCAGTATCGTAAATCAGGCGAGCCTTATATTATCCATCCCTATTCAGGTAGCAGGTATCTTGGCTAAAGCTCAAGCTAGATGCTGTCACTGTTGCCTGTGGTTTTTTTGCATGACGTGGTAGAAGACACAGATGCTACTTTAGATGACTTAGAACGCGAATTTTGGTCATGATGTTCGAGTGATTGTAGATGGTGTTACCAAGCTTGGTAAGGTTGAGTATAAGTCTATCGAGGAGCAGCTGGCTGAAAATCATCGCAAGATGCTCATGGCTATGTCAGAGGATATCCGTGTTATCTTGGTCAAACTTTCTGACCGTCTGCACAATATGCGAACTCTAAAGCACCTTCGTAAAGATAAGCAGGAACGAATTTCCAGAGAAACCATGGAAATCTATGCTCCGCTTGCCCATCGTTTGGGGATTTCAAGTGTGAAGTGGGAACTAGAAGACCTATCCTTCCGTTATCTAAATCCGACTGAGTTTTACAAGATTAGTCACATGATGAAGGAAAAACGTCAAGAACGTGAAGCCTTGGTAGATGAGGTTGTGACAAAACTTGAGGAATACTCATCTGAGCGCCACCTTACAGGAAAAATCTATGGTCGTCCAAAGCATATCTACTCTATCTATCGCAAGATGCAGGACAAGAAAAAACGCTTTGAGGAGATCTACGACCTGATTGCTATTCGTTGTATCCTAGACACTCAGAGTGATGTCTATGCGATGTTGGGCTACGTTCATGAGCTTTGGAAACCAATGCCAGGCCGTTTTAAAGACTATATTGCCAATCGTAAGGCCAATGGTTACCAGTCCATCCATACAACTGTTTATGGACCAAAGGGACCGATTGAGTTCCAGATTCGTACTAAGGAGATGCACGAGGTTGCTGAGTACGGGGTTGCGGCTCACTGGGCTTACAAAAAAGGAATCAAGGGTCAGGTTAATAGTAAGGAATCTGCTATTGGGATGAACTGGATCAAGGAGATGATGGAGCTCCAAGATCAAGCAGATGATGCCAAAGAATTTGTGGATACTGTCAAAGAAAACTATCTGGCTGAGGAGATTTATGTCTTTACTCCAGATGGGGCGGTTCGTTCACTTCCAAAAGATTCAGGTCCGATTGACTTTGCTTATGAAATTCATACAAAGATTGGGGAAAAAGCGACTGGTGCCAAGGTTAATGGTCGTATGGTTCCATTGACGACCAAGTTAAAAACGGGTGACCAGGTTGAAATCATCACTAATCCAAATTCATTTGGACCAAGCCGTGACTGGCTCAATATGGTCAAGACCAGCAAGGCTCGTAACAAAATTCGTCAGTTCTTTAAAGAACCAAGACAAAAGAATTGTCCATCAATAAAGGGCCGTGAAATTGCTGATTAGTCAGCTCCAAGAAAACGGCTATGTGGCCAATAAATTTATGGACAAACGCCACATGGATGAAGTCCTTCAAAAAACCAGCTACAAGACAGAAGAAGCGCTATTTGCGGCGATTGGTTTTGGAGAAATCGGAGCCATCACTGTCTTTAACCGTTTGACTGAGAAGGAACGTCGTGAAGAAGAGCGTGCCAAAGCTAAGGCAGAAGCTGAAGAATTGGTCAAGGGTGGCGAAGTCAAGGTGGAGAACAAGGACACGCTTAAGGTTAAGCATGAGGGTGGAGTAGTCATCCAAGGTGCTTCTGGGCTCTTGATCCGGATTGCCAAATGTTGTAACCCTGTTCCAGGTGATGATATCGTCGGCTATATTACCAAAGGACGCGGAGTTGCCATCCACCGTGTAGACTGTATGAACCTTCGTTCACAGGAAAATTACGAACAACGTCTACTCGATGTTGAATGGGAAGACCAATTCTCAAGTAAGGAGTATATGGCTCACATCGATATCTACGGGCTCAACCGTTCTGGTCTATTGAATGATATCTTGCAAGTCTTATCAAATACAACTAAGAATATCTCAACAGTTAATGCCCAACCAACCAAGGATATGAAATTTGCCAATATTCATGTTTCCTTTGGAATTTCAAACCTTTCAATGCTGACCACCGTAGTTGATAAGATTAAGAGTGTACCAGAAGTCTACTCGGTTAAACGGACCAATGGTTAAGTTGGCTTGATATCATCAGAAAGGATTGCTATGAAAATTATCGTTCAGCGTGTCAAGAAAGCTCAAGTTTCTATTGAGGGGCAAGTATATGGGAAAATCCAGCAGGGGCTCTTACTCTTAGTAGGTGTTGGACCTGAGGATCAGCAGGAAGATTTGGAGTATGCAGTGAGAAAACTTGTCAATATGCGAATTTTCTCAGATGCTGAAGGCAAGATGAATCTGTCTGTTAAGGATATCCAAGGCCAAATCCTCTCCATCTCTCAGTTTACTTTGTTTGCAGATACCAAAAAGGGAAATCGTCCAGCCTTTACAGGCGCTGCTAAACCGGATATGGCGGAAGCTTTCTATCAAGAATTTAACCAAGAACTAGCCAAGGAAGTTCCTGTTGAGACAGGAGTCTTTGGAGCAGATATGCAGGTGGAACTGGTCAATGATGGCCCAGTAACCATCATCCTTGATACTAAAAATAGATAAGAAAAACCAAGCTTGTGGGCTTGGTTTTTTTGTAATGTATTTAGTTCATTTTTTCAACATAGAGTTGTTTGGCAATTTCTAGGCTGACTTGGAGTTCTTCATTCTTGTGACTCAGAGTGAAGGTATTAGAGAAGCCATCAAACTGCTTGACTTGGAGTTGGTCTCCAATATGGATGCTGTGTTTTTCCAAATATTGGAGAAGTTCAAAACTATCGTGAACCCGAGTCAGTAGATAGGTTCCTGCTTCTTTGATATCAGAGAGAGGAAGGTTATTGATCTCAACTAAAAGCTCTCCCTTGGCAGGAATGGTTCCTCCATGGGGACAGGTTTTTGGAAAGCCTAACATTTTGTCTAATCTCTCGACAAAAAAAGTCTGAAACCGTATGTTCTAATACCTCAGCTTCGTCATGAATCTGGTTACTGGTATAATCAAGATGGTGAACCAGAAAAAACCTCAATGAGTCTGATGCTTTCGGTAAAGGTCAGATACAAGTTTTAAACCAATATCCGTTAGTAAGTAGCCCTTTTTCTGATCTTTTAGGATAAGATTTTCGGATTGCATGCGCTTGATCATCTCAGTTACCGCAGGAGGTGATACCTGCATCCGAGCAGCGATTTCCTTTATTGGTAATCTTAGGAAGTTCCATGCCAATCTCATAAATACATTTTAAGTAATCTTCTTTATTTGGTGTCATTCGCATTTCCTTGTTTATTATCTCTATCTAGTATACCAAAAAAAGCTAGATTTCTCTAGCTTTCTGCCCTGTTACAAGTGGGCTTTCTTTTAGTCAAGCGACTTTGCTGCTTCAATGGCTGCTTCAAAGTTTGGCTCAGAATTGATATTGTCTACATACTCAACATAACGGATAATATTGTCAGCATCGAGGACAAAGACCGCACGAGCAAGTAAGTGCCACTCATTGATTAAGAGGGCGTAATCTCGTCCAAAGGAGTGGTCGAAGTAGTCTGAAAGCATGATGGCATTTTCAATTCCTTCAGCCCCACACCAGCGTTTTTGAGCAAAGGGAAGGTCCATAGAAACAGTCAAGACAACCGTATTATCCAATCCAGCCAGTTCTTGGTTAAAACGACGCGTTTGAGTTGAGCAGATACCTGTATCGATAGAAGGGATGACACTTAAAATCTTTTTCTTTCCTTCAAAGTCAGCCAATGTCTTTTTAGAGAGGTCAGTCGTTGTGAGCGAGAAGTCAAGTGCCTTGTCACCAACTTGTAGTTGTTTACCTGTAAAGCTTACAGGATTTCCGAGGAAAGTTACCATAAGATACTCCAATCTTTTTTCTTCCATTTTAGCTGAAACGGTCAGAATTTTCCAATAGTTTGACTGAAAATTGATTAGACAAAAACGCCAATTCAAGGAGAATGACGTTTTTAGAAATTTATTTAGACAAACCTTCAGCAATCTTGTCAAGGTTGTATTTCATCATGTTGTAGTAGCTGTCGCCTTCTTTGCCTTCTTCAGCGATAGAATCTGTAAAGATTTGAGCATAGATTGGGATGTTTGTGTCTTGTGAAACAGTCTTCATTGGACGGTCATCCACGCTTGATTCTACAAAGAGTGAAGGAGTTTTTGTTTGGCGAAGTTTTTCAACCAAGGTCTTGATTTGGTCAGGTGTTCCTTCTTCTTCAGTATTGATTTCCCAGATGTAGGCACTTGGGACACCGTAGGCTTTAGAGAAGTATTTGAAGCATCCTTCGCTGGTTACGATGAGTTTTTTCTCAGCAGGGATGTTGTTAAATTTCTCTTTAGCTTCCTTGTCAAGTTTGTCTAGCTTATCAGTATATTCTTTGAGATTTTTTTCGTAGAATTCCTTGTTGCTAGGGTCTTTAGCGCTCAATTGTTTTGCGATATTTTTAGCAAAGATGATCCCATTTTCAAGGTTGAGCCAAGCGTGTGGGTCTTCTTTTCCTTTTTCATTTTGGCCTTCAAGGTAGATAACATCAACACCTTCGCTGACTGCAAAAGTAGTCTTTGTTTTTCAGTTTTCTTAGCATTTTCTACCAATTTTGTAAACCAAGCATTGCCACCTGTTTCAAGGTTGATACCGTTATAGAAAATCAAATCAGCTTGAGAAGTTTTCTTAACGTCTTCAGGAAGTGGTTCGTATTCGTGTGGGTCTTGACCAACAGGAACGATACTGTGAAGATCAATCTTGTCACCAGCAATATTTTTAGTAATATCAGCGATGATTGAGTTTGTAGCAACAACTTTTAGTTTTTGACCAGAAGCTGCATCTTTTTTTCCACTAGCACATGCTACAAGAACAATGGCGGAAAGAAAGAGAACGAGTAATGTACCTAATTTTTTCATTAGATCCTCCAATTTAGTGGGGTTCTGCCCCTTATTTTAACAAATGTTTATTTTTCAGTTTCAAATATCGTTGTTTTGGAGCGATAAAGAAGCTAATGAGAAAGAAACTAGCGGCTGTAAGCACGATACTAGAACCTGCCGCAACGTTAAAGCTATAACCGATAAAGAGTCCCAAAACTGAAGCAGTCGCTCCAAAGGTTGAGGAAAGGAAAATCATGCTTTTCAGGCTATTAGCATAGAGATAAGCAGTTGCCGCTGGGGTAATCAGCATGGCTACAATAAGGATAGTTCCGACACTTTGCATGGCTGTCACAGACACAAGAGTTAGGAGTACCATGAGAAGGTAGTGATAGAAATTGACAGGCATTCCCATGGCTTTAGCCAAGAGTTCATCAAAGGAAGTTATCAAGAGTTGCTTGAAGAAAATCCAGATTAACAAGAGAATGGCTGCCCCTACCCCCATGGTAATAAACATATCCGTATCTTGGACGGCTAGGATATTACCAAAAAGGATATGGAAAAGGTCAGTTGAACTTTTAGCGACACTAATCAAGATGATACCGAGGGCTAAGAAAGAAGAAAAGGTAATGCCGATGGCGGTATCGCTTTTGATAATCGAGTTCCCCTTGATGTAGGTAATGATGATGGCAGCTAGCAATCCAAAGACAATGGCTCCGATAAAGAAGTCAAGGCCCAAGATAAAGGAGAGGGCTACACCTGGCAAGACAGCATGTGAAATGGCATCTCCCATGAGTGACATCCCGCGTAGAATAATGAAACATCCTACAGCTCCAGCTACGACCCCGATGACAATGGCTGTTATCAAGGCATTTTGTAAGAAATGGAATTTTTGCAATCCATCGATAAATTCTGCAATCATAGGTCACCTCCATTGAAAAAAAGAGTCGATTACCGTAAGCTTCTTTGAGATTGGCTTCAGTAAAAGTTTCTTTGGTTGGACCAAAGGCAATCACTTCTCGATTGACAAGCAAGACTTGATCGAAGTAGTGGGGAACCTTGCTGAGGTCGTGGTGGACGATGAGAACCGTCTTCCCAGCTTTTTTCAGATCTCTCAGCGTATTCATGATGATTTCCTCACTAACAGAGTCAATCCCAACAAAGGGTTCATCCAAGAGGATATAGTCGGCTTCTTGCACCAAGCATCTGGCAATCAAGACCCGCTGGAATTGACCTCCAGACAGTTGACTGATTTGCCGTTCTGCGTAGTCAGCTAGACCGACGATTTCAAGGGCTCTTGCACTTTCTTCCAATGTTTAGCATTTAAACTGCGAAAGAGAGGGATAGAGGGAAAGAGTCCTAGAGAGACACATTCCTTGACCTTGATGGGAAAGTTGTAGTCGATATTGATTTTTTGTTCGACATAGGCGATTCGATGTAAGGATTTTTTCACTTCCTTGTCATCGAGAAATGCCTGACCTTGATGTGGGATAATTCCCAGCATCCCTTTTAATAATGTTGATTTCCCAGCACCGTTTGGACCAATGATACCGGTAATTGTTGGTCCATGGAGCACTAGAGAAATATCCTTAAGTGCCAACGTTTCTTTGTAGGAGACACTGAGGTTTTCGATACGTATCATACAGTTATATTCCTCCTATTTTTTAATATACCTTAATTTTATTTTTAAGTCAAGTTAATTTTTGTAAAAACTTAAAATATTAATGATTAAAATAAGAGGGCAACTCGGCATTTTTAATTGCAATCCCAAGGGAATTTTTGCTAAGCTAGGAATAAGTTAAAAATAGGAAAGAGAGAATAAAATGACACGTTATCAAGATGATTTTTATGATGCTATAAATGGTGAATGGGAAAAGACTGCCGTCATTCCAGCTGATAAATCGAGAACAGGTGGTTTTATCGACCTTGACGAAGAAATTGAAGAGTTGATGCTAACGACAACCGACAAATGGTTGGCAGGCCAAGATGTGCCAGAAGATGCTATCTTGGCAAATTTTGTTAAGTACCATCGTATGGTCAGAGATTTTGACAAACGAGAAGCAGATGGAATCAAACCAGTCCTTCCTTTGCTTAAGGAATACCAAGATTTGGAAAGTTTTGCGGATTTCGCAAGCAAATTAGCAGAGTTTGAATTAGCTGGTAAACCAAACTTCCTTCCATTTGGTGTATCACCAGACTTTATGGATGCTAGAACCAATGTTCTTTGGGCCAGTGCTCCAGGAACAATCTTGCCTGACACAACCTACTATGCGGAAGACCATCCACAGCGTGAGGAATTATTGAACCTTTGGAAAGAAAGTACTTCTAATCTCCTCAAAGCCTATAACTTTTCAGATGAAGAAATCGAAGACTTGCTAGAGAAACGATTGGAATTGGACCGTCGCATCGCAGCGGTCGTACTTTCAAACGAAGAGAGTTCAGAATACGCCAAACTCTACCATCCATACGCTTATGAAGATTTCAAAAAGTTTGCACCAGCTTTACCTCTCGACGACTTCTTCCAAGCAGTGATTGGGCAAGTACCTGATAAGGTTATCGTAGATGAAGAACGTTTCTGGCAAGCCGCAGAGCAATTCTATAGTGAAGAAGCTTGGCCTTTGCTCAAGGCAAGCTTGATCTTGAGTGTGGTCAATCTTTCAACGAGCTACCTAACAGATGAGATTCGCATCTTGTCAGGTGCTTATGGACGTGCCCTTTCAGGTGTTCCAGAAGCCCAAGACAAACGCAAGGCTGCTTACCACTTAGCGCAAGGACCATTCAAACAAGCCCTTGGCCTTTGGTATGCACATGAAAAATTCTCTCCAGAAGCCAAAGCTGACGTGGAGAAAAAAGTAGCAACCATGATTGATGTTTATAAGGAACGTTTGGCCAAAAAAGACTGGCTCACTCCTGAAACACGAGAAAAAGCTATCGTCAAACTCAATGTCATCAAGCCTTATATCGGTTACCCAGAAGAATTGCCAGCTCGTTACAAGGACAAGGTAGTAGACGAAAACGCTAGCCTCTTTGAGAATGCCCTATCCTTTGCGCGAGTTGAAATTAAGCACAGCTGGAGCAAGTGGAACCAGCCAGTTGACTACAAGGAGTGGGGAATGCCTGCTCATATGGTTAATGCCTACTACAATCCACAAAAGAACCTGATTGTCTTTCCAGCTGCTATTTTACAGGCTCCATTCTATGACTTACATCAGTCATCTTCTGCCAACTACGGTGGAATTGGAGCGGTTATTGCCCATGAAATCTCTCATGCCTTTGATACCAACGGAGCTTCCTTTGATGAAAATGGAAGTCTCAAGGATTGGTGGACTGAGAGCGATTATGCAGCCTTTAAAGAGAAAACGCAGAAGGTTATCGACCAGTTTGATGGTCAAGAATCTTACGGCGCAACTATTAACGGTAAATTGACCGTATCAGAAAACGTTGCGGACCTAGGAGGAATTGCTGCTGCCCTTGAAGCTGCCAAGAGAGAACCTGACTTCTCAGCTGAAGAGTTCTTCAACAACTTTGCTCGTATCTGGCGTATGAAAGGCCGCCCAGAGTTGATGAAACTCATGGCCAGTGTCGATGTGCACGCGCCAGCTAAACTTCGCGTCAATGTCCAAGTACCAAACTTTGATGACTTCTTTACAACTTATGATGTCAAAGAAGGGGACGGAATGTGGCGCTCACCAGAAGACCGTGTGATTATTTGGTAAATGATTCCCTAACTAAGTATAACTTGGAATTAATGATTCATTTTTGAAGTTTATCCATCTGAAAATGCAATGCTATCGAGGTTAACATGAAGAAATATTTAATGATGCTTTCAGCTATTCTTTCAATTTCAGTTTTGGCATCTTGTGGTCTCAATAAAAATAGGAGCAATACAGAACCTTCATCTGCACTATCATCTGTTTCCAAAGACGATAAGACTAGTTCATCAACAGGAGAAAATGACTGAGAATACTAGTGACTCTTCGACCAAGGCGTCACAATCAATTGCTGAAAATAAGAAGGAAACGGGACCAGATTTGTATAAAGAAGTGATTGAACGTTATAATCACTTTACAGACCTTTTAAAGCAAGGTAATAGAGAAGATTTGCAAGAGGAATATAAACAACACAAGATTACTTCAGAAGAATATAGCCTTATTTTCTCTCGAATGGATTATAAAAATGCACCAGATTGGAAATATGCCATTGTTGATCTGAATAAGGATGGTCAAGACGAGTTGCTTATTGGAGATGAAAAATTTGTGTCAGCCATTTATTATTTGGAAAAATCAAAAACCAAACTTACTTCACACAGCTTATGTAGCTTCTGCGGGAGGTTTTCGCTCAGGATTTGTCATTTACGAAAATGGTCAAGTCTCTTATGCAGACTGGCAGTCAACTCGTCCAGAAATGAACCTTTCTCTATATTCGTTCGATAAAAATGGAGTAGAGAAGGTTAAAGAAGCGACTCTTCAAATTGGTGGCAATGAGAAAGCAGAGCAAGTTTTAGATATCTCTTCTGAAAAGCTTGATTTGTCTAACATTGACTGGAAAGAATTGAATCCAGCTAATTAGTTTTGAACTATTTTTCTAGTTCAACTTTGATTCTACTGAGCAAGGATTGCTCTAGAAATAGAAACTAAAAAAGAGGTTGGGTAAAAATTTAATTTTATTAGAAAATGAAGTAGATCTTTCTACAATAAAACGCATATTATTGTACTGACCCCAAAAAGTTAGACAAATAATTATTGAAAAGGATTTAGTTCTGTACTGCACAGGACTAAGTCCTTTTCTACCATTTGTCAAGTATATCAAGGTATTTGATGAAAAAAATAGTTTGATTTCCATAGTCAAACTAAGGAAATTGTCTTTTTCTGAACTAAAGTTTAGTGAAAAAAAGTGTACACTAAATCAACACCTTATCTGGTGATTTTTGATAAGGCGTTACAATAATATGGCATAAACAATTTTACCGATTTTTGGGTAGAAGTATAATCATAAAGTTTGTTATGCGTTATGAGGTAATACATTGTTCTAATGAGACGATGTATAGAGGCAATCGTGTGTGGTTTAGTTGAAGTCACTTGCGATTGTCTTTTCCGTTTCTCATAGAAGTCTGCGATATGACAAGGATTGGTATGGCTAGCTGAAGCTATGTTATGAATGCACTTAAAAAGAATCTTTCTGGCATAGGGATTCCCACGTTTAGTGATATGTTCCTTAGCTAGAAAATTTCCAGATTCATAGTGTCTGAGGTCAATACCGATAAAAAGCATTGATTTGATTGGCAGAGTGAAATCGACGAATGTCACCAAGTTCGCCAATAATACTTGTCGCTGTGGTTTCGGCTATTCCAGGAATAGAGAGAAGAATCTCGTATTCTGGCAAAGATTGAGCTAATGTTACCATCTCCTCTAAAACACCTTGTCTGTGTTCCGAAAAGCCTAAAGTAACTCCCCTGCATAGTATTTGACCTCTTCTATCACTGGAGAGGTTTTCTTAACCGCACAATAAGACTGATTAGCTAGTTTTGTAGCTTTATCTACTAAGTAAGTCACACGTTTTTTTCAGAGATGCGTTTTGCCGTAGACTGACGGATGATAGCTGTTAATGTGGCGTCATCTGACTCCAGTACAAAACTATTACATGGAAAAAGTCATGACCAAGTTCCAATATTGTTCCCAGTTGGTGCCGACAATATGTTTTCCAATTCAGGAAAAAGTGACCTGTAAAACCTTGTGCAGACGGTTTTTAGCGCAGACGATATCCTCAGTAAGATTCTGATAGAAACGGCTGAGATCGCGTAATTCTTGATAAAAGCGCTTCTTGGACATAGCTTGGTTTACGATTGAGGATGAACTGAGACGCAGCTAGTTTTTCAGCGTCAATCTTATCGGTTTTACGTACTCGTAAGCTATCTAGTTGTTTTTTTGGATTCTAAGGGATTGAGCCGTGTATAAGCGTAACTATTATCCTCAAAGAAGGTACTGAAGACGACGAGAATAGACACCAGTCGTCCTCGAAGATAATCTCTGGCTCGTGAACAGTCTTCAAGTCCCCAAGTAGTCGATTAAATCCGATGGCATCATTGGGAAATGGTATAGCCATGTACTTTTTCTCCATTGACCAAGATACGTACTTCTGAGCTTGCTTTTTACTCACGTCAATCCCAAAAACTACTCGCATGATATTACCTCTTTGTCTTGAATGATTCCTTGCTTTTAGTGATGTCATTTTCAATACTCGACGTTTTTCGTCCCACATACTTTTGATAACATTCTTCCTAAAAACAGGTGTCTTGTCAGTTTTAGTTACGACGTCTAGCGCCAAAGGACTTATCGACTTAACAAGACACCACTACTTTTAACATAACGAAAAAAGTAGTGAGTACTTTCTCCCGTCGGAGATTTCTCACTACTAATTTTTAGTATGTTTTAGTTTTACCTTAATTCGTTTGTTGTTGTAGTAATCAATATAGTCTACAATAGCTTGTTCCAAGTGCTCAAGTGACTGAAACGTATTCTCATAACCATAAAACATTTCAGACTTAAGAATGCCAAAGAAAGATTCCATCATACCGTTATCTGGGCTATTTCCCTTACGTGACATAGATGGTTGGATTCCCTTATTCTTTAAAAAATGATGATAGAAATCGTGTTGGTATTGCCATCCTTGGTCACTATGGAGAATTGTATTTTCGTAATGGTTCTCTGTAAAGGCTTGTTCTAGCATAGCTTTCATTTGTACTAAGTTCGGTGAAGTAGAAAGATTGTAGGAGATAATTTCGCTGTTAAAGCCATCTAAAACTGGTGATAAATAAAGCTTTTGACTGCTTGCTGGAATGGTAAATTCTGTCACATCTATGTAGCACTTTTGCATTGGTTTGGTTGCTTCAAATTGACGTTGAATAAGATTGTCTGCTTTCTTGCCAACGTCTCCTTTATGAGAAGAATATTTCCGTTTACGACGAATTCGAGCACTTAAACCAAGGATTTTCATCAGACGTTGGACCTTCTTATGGTTTACTATATGACCACGATTCCTCAATTCAAGAGTTATTCGGCGATAGCCATAATTTCCTATGTGCTCAGTAAAAATAGCTTGAATTTCAGCTTTAAGATCTTTATCTTTGTCAAGCCCATCTAGTTCCTTCAACTGATAGTAGTAAGTTGAGCGAGGTAAACGAGCCACTTCAAGAAGTAAATCTAGTCGAAATCCTTCTGAAGCCATTTCTCTAATTGTCTCTGCCTTTCTCGCTGTATGGCTTCGTCCCTGTCTTCCAGCTCTTTTAACTTTTTTAAGTAAGCCACCTCGGTACGTAAGAGTTCATTCTCCTCTTGGAGTCGCTCTAGTTCTGTCATTTCTTCCCAAGTTTTTCTTACGTTTACGTCCCATTTTAGGTACTCTCCTCTTGTTTTCTCAACAATAGTATACCCGTTTTTTTCTTGTATTGTGCTAGCCAATTAAGAAGTATCATCATGACTTGGGAGACCGTATTCAAGAGAAACTCTATCTTTAGTCCAGCCTTCATGTAAGACTTTATTAATCATTTCTTGCTTTTAAATCAGGAGAATAGTAACGATTTTTCCTTTTTGACGAACTCTATTCCATAACGATCAATTAATTTAATCATGTACCTAATATTAGAATTGTTTATCCCAAATTTATTTGAAAGCTTCTCTAAGCTATATCCTTGTTTTCTAAGTTCATAGATCTGAACTTTATCATCATAAGTTAATTTCATAATAAAAATACCCCAAAAGTTAGATTTTTTCTGTCTAACTTTTGGGGTTCAGTTCATTATCAAGGTTTCTCAACACCTGATAATATGCGTTTTTCTGATTTTAAAGACTTCTTGCCCAGCCTCTTTACTCTTGCTAGAAAAATGGATTAAAAGTTTTTTCGTGAGCGATAGTCGTAGCTGGACCATGTCCTGGATAGACATCGTAGTTAGGGAGGGTGAAGAGCTGGGTTTGGATACTATGAAGGAGTTGTTCCATGCTACCTGTAGGTAGATCTGTTCGTCCAATAGTTTCTCGGAAGAGTGCATCACCCGTTAAGACCAAGTGTCCATCTGGGAAAACGAAGGAAACTCCTCCGATAGAGTAGCCTGGAGTTGGTAATACAGTGAAGCGGAACTCCTCAATCTGGTATTCTTCATGAAAGACAAAGGTATGTTCAGCTGGTTTACATACGACATCTGCCATATCGTCGTGTCGAGGAAGACCAGAAAGATTATCAACAGGAGTATAGAGCCAAGATGCTTCACTTTCTGCCACATAAACTGGAGGATTTCCAAAAGTATCTCTGACCAAGTCCAGACTCATAATATGGTCATAGTGGGTATGGGTTAGGAGAATTGCACAGACTGGTTTGTTAATGGTCTCGATAGTCTTGTGAATAGCCTCCCAGTCGCTACCCGGATCAACAACAATCAGGTGATGGTCTCCTTCAAGATAATAAGTGTTTTCATAAGCAACAGGGTTCACAGTTTTATGGATTTTCATAGGATTTCCTCTTTCAAAGCATTTACTCCTACTAGTATAACACAGAAGCATAAAATAAGGAATCAACAAGAAAGTCCCTCCATAAAAGAAGGGACTTTTAACTTTTTAAAAAATGATTTTTCCAGGCTTGGAAGCGTGCATCCAGTAGGGAGTTGTGTCAGGTTTTTTAAGATTTCGACTTGCTCAGGCTCCAGAGTCTGAGCTTGAGAAAACAAGTTGTCGAACATGGTCAATAGCATTTTTAGAAGACAGTTCATTAATGGAACTGATTCCAGATTCTAGAATGGTACCAAAGAAGAGATCGAAGTAGAGCTCCAATTCCTCATCAGGAACACTGTCCACCCATTCTTTGAGAGTGTCTTTAATTTGGAGACTCTCACTGCTGATTTCTTCTAGTTGGACAAAGTGGTGTCCTTCAGTTTGCCAGCTAAAGGTGCTGTGTTGGGCGATTCCTCCGAGAGCCGTAGATTTGACGACGATAGGAGTATCAGGAACTTCAGCATCATGCCAATGACAGAACCTTGTGGGACAAAAACGGTGAATTTTTGGAATAACATCTTGATAACCAGTGGTCTCAGTCAGATGAGCCTGCAAACCAGGGGCATCATAGGTATAAACCGCAGATATCTTGTCTTGCAATTCAGGTCGAATTTGACTGGCAGCATAGACAGCCAGATTCCCACCTTTAGAATGTCCAGCAACCATCACTTTTTGTTTTGGATGTTGGGTAAAGAAATCTTCCAAGTATTCAAGAGCGTGCTTTTGGGCAGGGATTTCCTTCATGTAGGTCATGTGGAAATCTTCCTTCCAACCAATAATACTATCGTCTGTACCTCGAAAGACAATCAGATAAGTATCTAAATCAAGGCGATAGGTCATAGCAGCGAACTGTTTCTGTTGCTCCGTATCAACCTCGTTTACAAAGTTAGAGAGTTTGCTATTTTTAAAACGTTTGTGCTGGGCAAGCTGGTCTAAGAGTTGCAGACGTTCTTTATTGGTCAACATGGTGCTTTCTCGAGGGACGCGAGTTGCGACATCGCTTAAACGATTGACAGGCTGGTCCAATAGGTTATCAAAAGAAAGATAGGTCAACTCAGTCAGAGCTAGTATATCCAGTTCATTTAAGGGAAGATCGTAAAAAGAATCGTATTGAACATCAGTTAGGTAGTCAAAAATATTGGCCATGGGAACTCCTTTCTTAACTTTTATCTTATCAGATTTGCATCAATTTCGCTAGTAGTGAGGAGAATTTTGCTATAATATAGAAAAAGGAGGAGCAGATGCACAAGATTTTACTAGTAGAAGATGATCCAGTTATCCGTCAACAAGTTGGGAAAATGCTCTCTGAATGGGGATTTGAAGTGGTTCTGGTAGAAGATTTTATGGAAGTTTTGAGTCTATTTGTCCAGTCGGAGCCTCATCTGGTCCTCATGGATATTGGCTTGCCCTTGTTTAATGGCTATCACTGGTGTCAGGAAATTCGCAAGATTTCCAAGGTGCCTATCATGTTTCTGTCTTCGAGAGACCAGGTCATGGATATCGTCATGGCAATCAATATGGGGGCGGATGACTTTGTGACCAAGCCTTTTGACCAGCAGGTTCTTTTAGCTAAGGTTCAGGGCTTGTTGCGCCGTTCCTATGAGTTTGGACGGGATGAAAGTCTCTTAGAGTATGCTGGAGTTATCCTCAATACCAAGTCTATGGATGTCCATGTCAATGGGAAAGCTATCAGTTTAACCAAGAATGAATTTCAGATTTTACGTGTCTTATTTGAGCATGCGGGAAATATCGTAGCGCGTGACGACCTGATGCGGGAGCTCTGGAATAGTGACTTTTTTATTGATGATAATACCTTGTCTGTAAACGTCGCCCGCTTACGTAAGAAATTGGAGGAAGAAGGTTTGATTGGTTTTATTGAAACCAAGAAAGGAATAGGGTATGGATTGAAACATGCTTGATTTTTAAAAAGTTTTTCTAGCTTATATCCGTTCGCGAAGTCGTTTTTTCGTTTTTATTCTCTTACTCACGGGTTTGCTTTTTCTCTTTGAGGTTTTATTTGATAACCAAGTGCCCTACTTTAACTATTTCTTCTTTCTATCTACCTTTTTGACACTTTTGTTTTTGGTCTATGATTTCTTGATAGAATTGCAACGCTATCGTAAGGAATTGTTTTACGGAAAAAGAGAAGCCAAGTCACCAATGGAGGTCCTACTAACTGAAAAACTAGAGAAAAGTGAAGAGGAACTCTACCAAAAGAAATCAGATGCGGAAAACCGATACAATGACTTGGTGGACTACTATACACTCTGGGTTCATCAGATAAAAACCCCAATTGCGGCCAGTAAACTTCTCGTGAGTGAGGTTACGGATCGCCAATTGAAACAACAGTTGGAACAGGAAATTTTTAAGATTGATTCCTACACCAATCTCGTTCTCCAATACCTACGCTTAGAGAGCTTCCATGATGATCTGGTATTGAAGAAAGAAAATGTGGAGGATTTGGTCAAGGAAGTCATTCGCAAATATGCGATTTTCTTTATCCAGAAAGGTTTAAGTGTTAATCTGCATGACTTGGATAGAAGCATTGTGACGGATAAAAAATGGCTGTTAGTAGTTATTGAACAAATCCTTTCAAATAGTCTCAAATACACAAATGAAGGTGGAATTGAGATCTATATGGAAGATCAAGAACTTTGCATCAAAGATACTGGGATTGGCATTAAAAACAGTGATCAATTGCGAGTTTTTGAACGCGGATTTTCAGGCTACAATGGTCGCATGACCCAGCAGTCATCTGGACTTGGGCTCTACCTGACCCAAAAAATTAGCCAAGAATTAGGACATCAAATCCGTATCGAATCTGAACTTGGTCAAGGGACGACTGTGCGCATTAAGTTTTCAGAAGTAAATCTACTGATCGAATGAAAAGAATTACTAAGAGCTTGGAAGAAACCTTTCAGGCTCTTCTTTAGACCTTGTTATGGTAAGAAAGCAGGCTTCAATCAGATAAAAAATTGTAATCTTACAAAAATGTAAGATTACAGACCTCTTTTGTAAGGTTATGTTATGGCAAGCTATCTTCATTTGGAGTAAACTTATAGCATAAAAGAAAAAGGAGAGAAACCATGAAAAACAATCTTACAAAAAGAAACATATAAGTAAACCAAGTCCAAAAAGAGATTGAGCGGGTTCAGCTCGGTTGCGCTATTATGCAGGCTCAGTTTCAACTAATGGGATATTAAAAAGGAGATTATCATGACACTATTAGATGTAAAACACGTTCAAAAGATTTATAAAACACGTTTCCAAGGCAACCAAGTAGAAGCCCTGAAAGATATTCACTTTACCGTAGAAAAAGGCGACTACGTTGCCATTATGGGTGAGTCTGGTTCTGGGAAATCAACCCTACTCAATATTCTCGCCATGCTTGACAAACCAACTCGTGGTCAGGTTTTCCTAAACGGAACAGACACAGCTACCATTAAAAATACTGAAGCATCAAGCTTCCGTCGTGAAAAAGTTAGGGCTTTGTCTTCCAAGATTTCAATTTGTTAGATACGCTTTCTGTTAAAGACAATATCTTACTCCCTTTGGTATTGTCTAGAAAGCCTATTACAGAAATGATGAAAAAATTGGTCGTGACGGCCGAAAATCTTGGCATCAACCAATTGCAGGAGAAGTACCCTTATGAAATCTCTGGAGGGCAAAAACAACGGGTTGCAGTTGCACGAGCTATCATCACAGAACCAGAAATTCTCCTTGCGGACGAGCCAACAGGTGCCCTAGACTCTAAATCATCTGCAGCCCTCCTTGATATCTTTGATCAGATCAACGAGCAAGGGCAAACCATTCTCATGGTGACCCACTCAACAGCAGCAGCTAGCCGTGCAAAACGTGTTCTTTTCATTAAGGACGGTATTCTCTACAATCAAATCTACCGTGGTGAAAAGACTGAACGTCAGATGTTCCAAGAAATCTCTGACACCTTGACTGTTATGGCAAGTGAGGTGAACTAGTATGTTTCGATTAACCAATAAGTTGGCCATATCCAACTTAATCAAGAACCGCAAACTCTATTATCCCTTTGCTTTGTCTGTCATTTTGGCAGTCACAATTAGCTATCTCTTTTATTCTCTAGCCTTTAATCCTAAAATTGTGGATTTGCGTGGTGCATCCGCTATTCAATTTACTCTACAACTAGGGCTTGTCGTAGTGACACTTGCATCTGCTATTATCGTTCTTTATGCCAACAGTTTTGTCATGAAAAATCGCTCCAAAGAACTGGGTGTATATGGCATGTTAGGCTTAGAAAAGCGTCACTTGATTGGTATGACCTTCAAGGAACTCTTGATTTTTGGGCTACTAACAGTCACTGCTGGGATTGGGATTGGTGCTCTCTTTGACAATCTCATCTTTGCCTTATTGCTCAAACTTGCAAAGATGAAGGTAGAGTTAGTTGCAACTTTCCAATGGTCTGTAGTCCTTTCTATCCTTCTGGTATTTGGGCTTGTCTTTTTAGTCATTGTCCTCCTAAATGCTATCCGCATTATCCGTATGGATGCTCTCCAACTTTCTCGTGAGAAAGCAAAAGGTGAGAAGAAGGGGCGTTTCCTTGTTCTTCAGACACTTGTAGGACTAATTGCTCTTGGGGGTGGCTACTATCTAGCACAAAGCGTAAAAGATCCAGTTCAGCGGTCTTAACTTTCTTCATAGCCGTAATGTTGGTCATTTTTGCAACCTACCTCCTATTCAATGCAGGTATTACAGTTTTCTTACAGTTACTCAAGAAAAACAAAAGATATTACTACAAACCCAACAACCTCATCTCTGTTTCTAACCTTATCTTTCGTATGAAGAAAAATGCTGTCGGATTAGCAACCATTGCCATCCTTTCAACCATGGTTTTAGTTACCATGTCAGCAGCAACCAGTATCTACAACGGATCTGAAAATATAAAAAATATTATGTATCCTCACGATTTTGATGTTAAGGGAAATAATATTGAAGTTGAGGATTTAGACCAACTGTTGACTCAATATGCCAGCGAAAAGAACTTAACGATTAGCAACAAAGACGTTCTTAGATATGCCAGCTTCGGCATTTCCAGTCAAGATGGAACTAAATTAACTACCTTTGAAAAAGGGCAAAATAGTGTTATGCCAAAGACTGTTTTCTTAGTTTTTGATCAAAAAGACTATGAAAAGATGACTGGACAAAAGCTAAATCTTACCGGTAATGAGGTCGGCCTTTGGGCTCGAAATGACCAACTTAAAGGTCAGAAAGCATTTAGTCTGAACAATCAGAACTATACGATCAAGCAAGAAATCCAGCAAGATTTTGCTATGAATCATGTTTCAAATCAATATGTTCTCTTGGTATCAGACTATAACTATCTCGTTGTACCAAATCTTCAAAGTTTTTTGGAACAGTACCAGGATTCCGCTGTCTACACTCAGTTCTATGGTGGTATGGATGTAACTGCCAGTCAAGAGGAACAGTTAAAACTAGCTGATGATTTTGATGCGTATGTGAACGATTTTAGCCATAATCTCAAGAGTGAAGATGCTATGGTTTATAATGGAACTACTAAAAGTGATACAATTGCTGAAATGAACGCTCTCTTTGGTGGAATTCTCTTTATCGGTATTTTCCTCTCTATCATCTTTATGATAGGAACTGTACTGGTTATCTACTATAAACAAATCTCAGAAGGTTATGAGGATCGTGAACGCTTTGCCATCCTGCAAAAAGTTGGGTTGGACCACAAACAAATCAAGCAAACCATCAATAAGCAGGTCTTGACTGTCTTTTTCCTCCCTGTAATCTTCGCCTTTCTACACTTGGCATTTGCCTATCATATGTTGAGTTTGATTCTTAAGGTTATTGGGGTAGTAGATACAGCTATGATGTTAAGCGTAACACTTTCCATTTGTGGTATCTTTGCTTTAGTCTATGTCCTAATCTTTATGATTACTTCAAGAAGTTATCGCAAAATTGTTCAAATATAAAAATAAAGGATATAATGTAAAGTCAGAAAGTTATTTTGACGGAGGAATCTTAGATTATATTGGATACTCTATCTTAGTAGCCATAATTTGCGGGCTTACCTTGGGGATCGCAATACCTTGATCGATTTGCATGATGCAAAATTGGAAAGCCAAACACACTCATGTTTAAATATTAAACTGCATCTTCTTATATAGGAGATGCAGTTTTTGTTCTTAGAAAAAGTGACTGGAATTTTTTCCTTTCTCTATCTCTTAAATTGATTGATTTCTTCAGAGAAAGGCTGTAAAATTTTTGATATAATGTTAAATATGGACTGATGGATATTTAAAGGATAATTTTCAAAAGAATGACAAGTGAGAATTAAAAATATGTAAGATTGGACGGATGTCTCTACCACCATACATGCAGAAACAAGATTATATGAAATAAAAGGAGTAACCAATGACCGGAAACTATTCAACACGTGAATACCGTGAGAAATTATATGATGACCTTCATGTTCGATTAAGAGATACAGTAATTTTAATGTGTGCGATTTTTATTGCCTCTATAGGTCTAAATATGAATTCAACAGCTGTCATTATTGGAGCCATGCTGATTTCCCTCTCATGACACCGATTGTTGGACTGGGATTCGGTTTAGCTATTTTTGATACGCGTTTAATCAAGCAATCTCTAGAGGTTTTATTTACTCAAGTATTGGTCAGTTTGCTTGTCTCGACTCTGTATTTCTGGATTTCTCCCTTATCTTATGCAAGTAGCGAGTTGATTGCACGAACATCTCCAACCATTTGGGATGTTCTCATTGCTATTGCTGGTGGGATTGCAGGTGTAATTGGTTCAAGGAAAAAAGAAGCAAACAATATCGTGCCTGGAGTAGCCATTGCAACAGCTCTAATGCCACCCTATCTGTACTGCAGGCTATGGTTTAGCTAATGGAATGTGCGATTTTTTTATTTGGGGCTCTCTATCTTTTCTTGATCAACTGTGTTTTTATCATGCTAGCCAACATTGTTGGAACAAGAATTTTTGATGAGAAAATCTCCTTTAAGTTCATTTAAAGAGCTAAATATTAAAATGAAAATTGGGTTGATATCCTTGATTGTATTATTGGTTCTTCCAGCCAGCTATTCAGCAGTCACTCTGACGATGGATCAAGCGCGAAAAGAAGGGATTAAACAGTTTGTAGGGCAAAAGAGTTCGCCAATCATACGGTCATTAATCAAGTCTACAAGTCAAGGAGCAATGAATTGGTCTTGACGGTTGTTGGAGATCCGATTTCAGAAGAAGAATTAGAAACCATTCGCCAAAAACAAGCCTCTTACGGTATTCAATCTGTTCAATTGAAAGTCAATCAAGTCCATAATTCGACAAAAATTAGATAGTGAGACGGTACCAAGGAATTTTTACGAAACCATTAACCAGTATATCGATCAAAAAAACTCTCTGAAAAAGATTCACAAAAAGACCTCGTAAAAGAAAATGAGGCAGACAAGGACTGAGGATAGTCAACTTATCTAACTCATGGAAGCAAATCTTGGGAGGATATCCTATATCCAAAAGTTAGTGGATAGAAAGGATTGTTGATGAGGATACTATTTGTGGAAGTTTGACCAATCACTACTAGCTCAGGTTAAATAAAGAAGCAACAACGTTTTCAGTTGTTGCTTCTTTATTTAGCTGGAGTTTTTATCTCAGGTTTTATCGTTTATTTCTCAACACGAGACTTGTTAGCAATATCTGCAAGAATCAATTCTACAAATGCGTCTACCGGCATAGTTTCAGTTTCTTTTTGACCATAACGGCGAACGTTTACAGCCTTCTCTTCCATTTCCTTGTCACCAACGATCAATTGGTAAGGAATCTTTTGTGTTTGAGAAGCACGGATCTTGAACTGCATTTTTTCATTACGTTCATCCACATCGGCACGGACACCACGGTCACGAAGTTTCTTAGCTACTTCCCAAGCGTAGTCCACGTGTTTTTCGTTCGAAACTGGGATAAGAGTTACTTGGTGTGGGGCAAGCCATGTTGGGAAGGCCCCCTTGTAGTTTTCAATCAAGATAGCTGTGAAGCGTTCCATGGTTGAAATAACCCCACGGTGAATCATAACTGGACGGTGTTCTTCACCATCAGCTCCGATGTATTTAAGGTCGAAGCGCTCTGGAAGCAAGAAGTCAAGCTGGATAGTAGAAAGGGTTTCTTCTTTTCCAAGGGCAGTCTTAACTTGGATATCCAATTTTGGTCCGTAGAAGGCTGCTTCACCTTCAGCTTCAAAGTAGTCAAGTCCCATGTCATCCATAGCTGATTTCAACATACGTTGAGCATTTCCCACATTTCATCATTATCAAAGTACTTGTGAGTATCTTGAGGGTCACGATATGATAAACGGAAACGATAGTCAGTCAAGTTGAAATCTTCGTAAACGTCGATAATCAATTGAAGCGTACGTTGGAACTCATCTTTAATTTGTTCAGGTGTTACGAAAGTATGACCATCATTAAGTGACATTTCACGTACACGTTGAAGCCCTGTAAGAGCACCAGATTTTTCATAACGGTGCATCATACCGATTTCAGCAATACGGATTGGCAATTCACGGTATGAGTGAACGTGGTGTTTAAAGACCTCGATATGGTGAGGACAGTTCATTGGACGAAGAACGAATTCTTCACCATCACCCATATCCATGGTTGGGAACATATCTTCACGGTAGTGATCCCAGTGACCAGAAGTCTTGTAAAGTTCTACTGAGGCAATTGGTGGAGTGTAGACGTGTTGGTAGCCAGCAGCGATTTCCTTGTCGACGATGTAGCGTTCCAATTCACGACGGATAGTCGCACCATTTGGCAACCAGAATGGAAGACCTTGACCAACTTCTTGAGAAATCATAAAGAGATCCAATTCTTTACCAAGTTTACGGTGGTCACGTTCTTTGGCTTCTTCACGCATTTGAAGGTAGTTCTTCAAGTCTTTCTTGTCAAACCAAGCTGTACCGTAGATCCGTTGCATCATGGCATTGTCGCTATTTCCACGCCAGTAAGCACCAGCTACGTTGAGAAGGTGGAAGATTTGGATGCGACCTGTTGATGGGACGTGTGGGCCACGGCAAAGGTCTATATATTCACCTTGACGGTAGATAGTCAAACCGCCCTCATCTTCAGAGTGTTCTTCGATCAATTCCAACTTGTATGGATCATTTTTGAAGATTTCACGCGCCTCGTCTTTAGTCACTTCTTCACGGATTGATGGGAAGTTTTCTTTAACGATTTTCTTCATTTCTTCTTCGATACGAGGAAGGTCTTCGTTAGAGATTTGACCAGCTTGGTTGTCAGTGTCGTAGTAGAAACCATCTTCGATGGCTGGACCGACACCCAAGTGAATATCTGGGAAGAGGCGACGAGCTGCTTGAGCAAACAAGTGAGCTGCTGAGTGACGCAAGATTGGAAGAGCATCTTCGTGATCAGGTGTCACGATTTCGATGCTTCCGTCTTCAGTGATAGCACGAGTAGTGTCGATGAGTTTGCCGTTGAATTTACCAGCAAGGGCTTTTTTAGCTAGGGAATTGCTGATAGATTGAGCAATTTCAAAAGTTGTAACGCCAGATCTGAATTCACGAACAGCGCCATCTGGGAAAGTAATTTTTAATCATGATTTTCTCCTTATATTATTAGTTATCAATTATTTTTTTATAGCAGAAGTGTTTCCTATTTCAGCAGTTTTAAATCAAGAAAAACAAAAAGCGACCTCCCAAAAGGACGTCGCAACGTGGTTCCACCTTCGTTTATGTACAACAAAAACTGTTGACACCTCTGATTGGCTCTAACGTAGCCACCGTTTTATGTTTGCATAAAAGTCAGTAGAGTAGTATCAGTATAGTCTTCCTATGCGTTCTCAGCAACCACGCACTCTCTGGTAGAAAGGTTCTAAGTGACTTGTCTCTATGCATTATTATAGCATGATTGTGAGATTTTTCAAGGATTTTGTGAAAGTTTTTTGTTTTTCAGTTTTTGCACTAGATTCTTAATAGCGGCACCGACAGCCATACCCGCGAGGGCAAAGATTTCATAGGCTAGGAAGTAGAGAAGGATAAATTCTCCGAAAGTAATGATGGTAAAGCAAAAGAGCAAGCCAACTCCAATTAACCACCAAACTGAGAATTTGAAACGATAAGTGTAGAATAGTGATACTATGAAAGTCACCAGTGGAGAGAAGATAATAACGTTGCCGATGGTGAGCTCCTTCAAGATATAGTTTTCAGTAATAGTCCATAATAACAGCTCATAAAGTAGCCAATAAAAGAAAAATATGACCAGATAGTAGGGGAGATATTACGAGAATTTACGCATGGTAATCACCTCTCTTTTCAAGATGTCTACTTAGATATACTTCCCTATAACTATTATAGCACTTTTGCGGTAAGAATAGTAAATCAGTTGACAAAGAAGTTAGTTATTGGTAGAATAGGAAATGTCGTAAAGACAAATAACTTCTTCTTGGTTACAGGCATGCCAACCTGTCACTCGGATGAAGCCAAATAAAAGGAGAAACATCATGGCAATCTCAAAAAGAGATGAAATCATTGCACAATATGCACGTCACGAAGGTGATACAGGTTCAGTAGAGGTTCAAGTTGCTGTCCTTACTTGGGAAATCAACCACCTTAACGAACACATCAAACAACACAAAAAAGACCACGCTACTTACCGTGGATTGATGAAGAAAATCGGTCGCCGTCGTAACTTGCTTGCATACTTGCGTAAAAACGACGTTAACCGTTACCGTGAGTTAATCAACTCTCTTGGACTTCGTCGCTAATCTTGCGTCTAAAACGTTTCTATACTTCGTTGGCTTCTCCTCGATGTACCATCAGTACAATCTTCGGCTTGCCGCCTAGTCTATAAACGTTTTGTCCAGCAAGAATCAAGCTCTCTGATATCAGAGGGCTTTTTTATTTTTATCACCTTGCCTCGATATACTCAAGTATTATCATCGGTTACGGTTCCTAGCACTGTAAGGTAAAATAAACCAGAAAGGTCTCCCTTGGGGGAGATTTTTTAGTTTCACTAGGATTTTAATCTGAGCTCAATCAGCTCTCTAGTTTCAACAGTCTTTTTAGCTGTATCTTTCTAGCCTTGTTCCTGCCTTTGGAAATGTGGTATACTATTTATGAAAAATTGTCTAAATTTTTAATTTTATTAAGGGAGGGTTTTCATGATTTCCAAATCTTCTGGAAAGCCATCAAAACTCATGATATGTTTTTTTCTCCCTATCTCTGTTGCTAGGAGCTTTGAGAGTCTCTCTATTTTTAGCTGTTTCTATGGGGTCTGTTCAGATTAGCTTGAGTGATACTTTATAGAATTATTTTTGAGTAAGATGGGGAAAATTTCTCTGGATATAGGGAGACCTTTCGAAAGTCTACACCTGTATTGTTTGGAAATATGAGATTACCACGGGTTTTTCTTGGTTTTGAGTAGTTGGTGCATACTTTTCCATGTGTGGTAGCGCCATGCAGTCAACAGTCAATAATCCAATCGCAGAACCTTATGTTTTAGGAATTTCAGCTGGGAGCAACCTTTTGAAAAGGACTTTGAGCATCATTCTCGGGTTTAAGGTCATGATTGGTCTTGGCTCTTTCCTTGGAGCGCTTGTGCAACAGTTGCAGTACTTCTGATTGCTTCCATGCAGGGCAGGATGACAACTTCAAGCCTGATTTTATCAGGGACAGTTGTGAATGCACTATTTTTGGCTTTTTCAAACTTTATTATTTCAATTGGCGCTAATGCTGATAGTGTCATGACCATCAAGTTTTGGACCATGGGGTCTTTAGCAGGGGACTTCCTGAGCTCACTTAACTCTGCTAACTATAATCGGGAATTGCTTTTTATTTTTCTCTACCCAATATCGTGTTTTTAATGCCATGATGATGGGTGATGAGGCGGCTTTGACCTTAGGGATTCCCCTACGTTTTTACTGGTATCTTTATGTGACGATTGTGGCTATAATGACAGCAATCTTGGTATCGACCTGTGGGATTATTGGTTTTTGTTGGTCTCATCACACCTCATTTGGCACGAAGTTTGGTTGGGACAAATTACAGAAGGCTATTTCCGATAGCTACTTTACTAGGTGCCCTCTTTGTTGTTTGGGCAGATGTCCTTGCTCGTGTCTTGATTCAAAATGCTGAACTGCCGATTGGGATCTTCACAGCCCTAGTAGGTGCCCCTTTCTTTATCTACATGGTTGGAAGTAGACGAGGGGAGGTGAAGGTCTGATATGGACTTAATGTGCCAGGATATTCACTTTGGAATCGGAGAGAAAAAAATTCTCAAAGGAGTGTCGCTCAAACTGGAGGGCAAGCAATTTCATACCATTTTGGGACCCAATGGAAGTGGGAAAACTAGCTTGCTGAAACTCCTCTATCGACAGGAAAAGCCTGATCAAGGTTTGATTTCTCTAGATGGAAAACCCTTGGAACAAATGAGCATCAAGGAAACGGCAAAGCAGATGGCAGTCGTCACGCAGTTTAATCAGTTACAGTTTGATTGTAGGGTTGAGGAAATCGTCATGCTAGGCAGAACACCCCATCTCTCTTTTCTTACAAAAAGGAAAAAGAAAAAAGACTTTGCCTTTGGTTGAGGATGCTCTGGTTAAGGTAGATATGTTCGAAAAGAGAAATCGACTATACTCTTCTCTGTCAGGAGGAGAGAAGCAGCGGGTTTTGTTGGCACGCGCCTTGGCCCAAGAACCGACTCTCCTGCTCTTAGACGAACCGACCAATCATTTGGATATCAGAGTACCAGCTAGACTTGTTAACCATTGTCAAACATCTCAATATCAATGTACTAGCAGTATTACACGATATTCAGCTAGCTTGTCGTTATTCAGACTATCTCTATCTAATGAAAGAAGGAGAGATTGTTTACCAAGGGACTCCAAAAGAGACCATCACACCAGAGTCTTTGCAGGCTGTCTATGGTGTCCAAAGTAGGATTACTTGGACGGAAGACCAGCAAGCCATGATTCACTATTTATAAAAAATGAAAAGGAAAACAAAACATGAAAAAATCACTTAGTATTTTGCTCTAACAGTAGCTACTCTTAACTTTAGCAGCTTGTGGAAATAGTGCACAGAAAAAGCTACCACACAATCAAGTGCAGAGACAAGTCAAAAATCTACTACAGAAAACCAGCTATCCTGTAACTCATCAAAACTTATGATTCCAAAAGGAAACGAAGTCGAACAAGTCTTTGAAAAAGCCCCTGAAAAGGTCCTCACCAACAATCTTTCAACAACTGAAATCTTGCTTGAACTTGGTTTGAAGGATAAAATTGCCGGTATGCTCAATCCTGATAATGCCGTAACTGGTAAATACAAGGAAGCAATTGAAGCCATCCCTCATATTGGTGATAAAAAATCAGTCTCACAAGAAACAGTTCTTTCTTATGAACCTGATGCCTTGATGGGACGTAATATGATGTTCTCTGAAAAGTCACTGGGAACTATCAGCGCTTGGAATGAAAACAAAAACTCCTGTTTATACGCAAAAAGCCTCACTATCAAATATCCAACAGGATTTGGGAAATATCGTAGAAGATGTGAAGAATCTTGGTACCATTTTCAATGTCCAAGACAAGGCAAACCAATACGCAGAGCAATTGCAAGCTAAAATCGATGCGGTTAAAAAAGCCAATCCAGAAACACAGGGTGAAAAGAAAAAAGCTCTGATTATGGTTGCTTACAATGACGAAACCTTTGGTGCCTACAAGTCAGCCCTTCAAGAAAGTTTGCTCAACCAACTTGGTTATACCAATGTCGCAACAGGAACATCTGGTTTGACCTTGGAAAACTTAGTATCAATGGATCCAGAGTTGATTATCTATGTAACCAGCGACCGCAATCAAAAGTTGGATGAAAAAGCAGTGGATTTGATGAAGGCAAATGCTGTTTTGGAAAATGTACCAGCAATCAAGAATCAAAAAATTATGACCATCTCTTACGATGAGTTGATGGACTACGGTCCAGCAGTGATTGATTCCCTTGAAAAAATCAATGACTTTATCAAGAAATAAGGAGTTTAACTGGGAAGGGATTCGAGTTAGGGTCAGCCTTCCTTCAAACTATGACTCTAAACAAGCCTACCCAGTTGTGCTCTTAAACGATGGGGAACTGGATTATTTATCATACCTGTCCCAATCTGTAATTTTTAGTGGGTTTAGTTCCAGAAAACCGTCTGATGACTTTACACCTTGAAAGCTAGTTCTTTGAAAGAAGGGGCACTAGATTTCGGTGGGAAGGTAGATGCCTACCATGAGAAGCTCTTTCAAGGGATTCTAACAACTCTAAAAAAAGACTACTTGATTGATGAAAGCAGGATTGCTTATGGTGGCTATTCACTGGGGGGACTTGTTGCTGTCTATAGTCTCATAGTAGCCATCTTCCTGCGACCTGTATCTTTTCTATCTGTGGTTCTTTCTGGTATCCAGACTTTATAGACTTTTGCAGGGAACATGACTTGATACAGAGCCAAAGCCTGATTTATCTGCAAAATGGTCAGACAGAAGGTGCCAATCATTCCAACCGTCTGTCTAAGGCTCCTCTTTTTGCAAGGGAACTTCATGATCTGATTTCAGAAGCAGTTTCCTCAATATATTCCACCTTTGATGCATATGGGCATCATGAAGCTCTCGACCAACGCTATCAACAGCTTTTGTGATTGGCTAATGAAAGAATGGGAGCTTAAATAAAAAAGCGATACTCTCTGTTTATGATGGACAGAGAGTATTTTTCTTGCCTTTAATCGGGTATGTTTTTACATTTCGGAGTGATTATTCAAACCGAAAGTTTAACTGAAATGCATCAAAATGTGGTATAATGAGTAGATAGATAGAATCGAGGATATTATGTCATTTTACGAAATTTAAATTTAAAAAATATATAGAAGAAGCTTTGGAGGAGTTGAAGTTTACGACTCCTACTGAGGTTCAGGATAAGTTGATTCCTATTGTCTTGGCTGGTCGAGACTTGGTTGGTGAATCAAAAACAGGTTCAGGAAAGACTCATACTTTCTTGCTTCCAATTTTCCAACAGTTGGATGAAGAAAGCGACAGTGTGCAAGCCGTTATCACAGCTCCAAGTCGTGAGTTGGCGACTCAGATTTACCAGGCAGCCCGCCAGATTGCAGGGCACTCAGAAATTGAAATTCGTGTTGTCAACTACGTTGGTACACGGACAAGGCACGTCAGATTGACAAACTGGCAAGCAACCAGCCCCATATCGTCATTGGAACACCAGGTCGTATCTATGATTTGGTAAAATCGGGTGATTTGGCTATCCACAAGGCTAAGACCTTTGTAGTCGATGAAGCTGATATGACCTTGGATATGGGATTCTTGAAACAGTTGATAAGATTGCAGGAAGTCTTCCAAAAAGACTTGCAGTTTATGGTCTTTTCAGCAACTATTCCGCAAAAACTGCAACCATTCTTAAAAAAATACTTGTCTAATCCAGTTATGGAAAAAATCAAGACCAAAACAGTTATCTCTGACACCATTGATAACTGGTTGATTTCGACTAAAGGTCGTGATAAGAATGCCCAGATTTATGAATTGACTCAAGTCATGCAACCATATCTTGCCATGATTTTTGTCAATACTAAGACACGTGCAGATGAATTGCATACATACTTAACAGCTCAAGGCTTGAAAGTAGCTAAGATTCACGGAGATATTGCTCCTCGTGAACGTAAACGCATCATGAATCAGGTGAAAAACCTTGATTTTGAGTACATCGTTGCGACTGACTTGGCTGCGCGTGGGATTGACATTGAGGGGGTCAGTCACGTCATTAACGATGCCATTCCACAAGACTTGTCCTTCTTTGTCCACCGTGTTGGACGAACTGGACGTAATGGTCTGTCTGGTACAGCCATTACCCTTTACCAGCCTAGTGACGACTCAGATATTCGTGAGTTAGAGAAACTAGGGATCAAGTTTGTGCCTAAGATGGTTAAAGACGGAGAATTCCAAGATACCTATGACCGCGATCATCGTGCCAATCGTGAGAAGAAACAAGAAAAATTGGACATCGAAATGATTGGCTTGGTTAAAAAGAAAAAAAGAAAAAGTCAAACCAGGATATAAGAAAAAAATCCAGTGGGCTGTCGATGAAAAACGTCGTAAAGCCAAGCGAGCAGAAGGTCGTGCTCGTGGACGTGCAGAACGAAAAGCTAAGCGCCAGACATTTTAAAAATGAAACAAACACCCTGAGACAAGTATTTCAGGGTGTTTTTATGATATCAAAAAGGAAAGCAGAAGTGCTTTCCTTTTTGGTATAAAATATGTGCTTTTCTATAATTAGGCAATTTTCTTAATCGAAACATTTACTAAATAGAAAGAGTAATCTCAAATCCTTGCATCCATTCGGATTTTACTGCGATGTCGATTTTTAAAGCATCTGCTAATTGTTTGACAAGATAGAGACCCATGCCTGTTGATTTTTTCCTTGTCTCTCCTGAATCACCTGTAAATCCTTTTTCAAAGATATGAGGGAGGTCGCAAGCTTTAACTCCACACCCATTATCCCTAATAATCAGGGTTTTGCGCCCCTTGTCAATTGACATAGAAATCTTGAGTTCTGGTTTGTCAGAGCAATATTTAAGGGCGTTGGCTAATATTTGAGACAGGATAAATCCAAAACTGCGTTGATCGGTGTAGCAGATTCCTTGTATGTTTTCTAACTTAATCGTAAAATTCTTTTCTTTGAGCAAGGGATCAAAGTTCTCCAAAAGATCTTGGATACACTCTTCTAGGTCAAGGTCTTCAAATAGAAAATCATTTTTCTCACTTTTCACCCTGTAGTAGAATAGGATCTGTGATACATTTCCTTGGATTTGATTTTTCACATAGTCCAATTTAAAAGCAGTATCCTCAGGTAGTTGGTCACTTTGATTGTCTAAAAGGAGGGAAAGAAGCGATAAAGGAAGTTTAATCTCATGCGCCCATTTTTCAACATAGTCCTCGTACTCGGATAGTAATGAGTTGAGTTTTCCTATTTGAGCCTGATTTTGATAAAGTGTATCTGCTATTTTTTCAATGCTTTCTTTCTCTGAGTTAGTTGATAAACGCAATAATTCCAGCTCAGTATCGATCTTAGGATTGGATATGAAGGCTTTATAAGCAGTTGATTTTTTTCTTTCTTTTCTTATAAGTAGGAGTGATAGGATAAAAAAGAGCAGGACTGTAGCTAAAAGATAGAGAAGGATGAGGACTTGAAACATCCTCACGTCTGAAAGCCAAAGCAGAACAGCTGTAAATAGATCAAATGCTAAGAGAACAAGTAACCAGGGCAGGTAAGTAGCTAGATATTTAAGATTCTGTTTCATCTGGACTTACCTCTTCTAGCTTGTAACCAATACCTCTGACGGACTTGACTTGAAGTGCAATGCCAGCCTGTTTCATCACCTTTTTGAGCCTTGCAATATTTACTTGAAGGGCATTTTCATCGATGAACTCAGTTGTGTTCCATAGTTTCATACTTAGTTCTTCTTTTGTGACGACAGGAGCATTAGTAACCAATAAGGTTTCTAACAATTTCCCTTGATTTTGGGGGAGTAAAATCGAGTGTCCATTGATATAAAGGGTATAAGTCTGTCTATCCAACAGAAAATTATCTTTTTCAAGTAGATTTTGTCTGCCTTCATAGCGTTTCAAGATATTTTCTATACGTACCAAAAATCTTTCTTTCTTGAAAGGCTTTGTTAGATACTCATCTGCCCCTAATTTCAGGGCGTAGATTTCATCTTTTAATTGTTCACGAGAAGTGAGAACCAATATGGGCACAGAGCGTTTTGACTTGAGATTTTTACAAATTTGAAAGCCAGTTTCTCCCGGTAAATTCAAATCCAGTATGATTAGATCTGTATCGTATTGCAGCACTTGCTGGGTTGTTTCTTTGAAGTCAATCAACTTATCAACTTGGTAACCAGCTTTCTCTAACAAGATGACAATTTCATCTCGAATCAAGGCTTCATCTTCAATTACCAGAATATGCTTCATATTAGTTCCTCCTTTTCCTCGCTTTTTAAATTTTATTCTTCTCTTTTTGGTTCCATTAAGGATAACAAGTACTTGTTACTATTTTTCTTTACAATTCTGATATAGATGACTTCAAAACCAGCTAAGAGCAGTACGATCAGCATGGCTATGATAAATTTCTGCCCCATGGCCATTCTTGCACTAGCTGGCACTATTCCTGTGAGGAGGGAGCTCACTCCGAAGCTACTACTGATAAGTGCAAGGGCTATTGGCAGACCGAAATACCAGTTGATTTGTTTTTCTGAAGATTTACAAAGAGTTTCGTAGTTGGCGCCAAGATGAATCAAGGTTTGGTATCGTCTGTAGGATTGTCTTTGTCCCATCAAAAACTGAACGCCGATAATTGTATTTGCGACAATAAGGAAGATGATAGCCAGATAAATAGTAATATAGCTGGCAGAGATAATGTAAAATAATTGGCGCCCCATATTTTGTATATAGCTTTCATAACTAAGAGAGGTTTGATTCAGCTTTTCATTTGTATCTGAGATAGCTTTCATCAGGGCCTTTTTCCTTGACCAGATCAGGAGCTAGGATGCCACTGACATAGTTTGAGTATTTACTATCAGTATAACTCATAAAGGTCTCATCTGGAAGAATGAGGGCTACAGAGAGGGTGATTTCACGGTCCGTTACAATTGGTAAAGACTGCACATCTCCAATTAATTTTATATCATTTCCCATGACTTTGATTTGAGGGTTTGCTTTCAGAACAGAGTTAACCAAGTTCTCATCAGGGAGAAAATCTTTCCCCATATACAAGTAGGCTTCCTTACTAGTTAATTCTAGAGGAGGGAGATTGGCAGCCTTTCTAAGCTCATTGTATTCAGAGAGTGGCAAAAGGTGGCAACTTATATATTTTTGGAAATTATGGACTAAGACTTCCTTGTTTTTAATGTCTTTTTTGCTCTTTCAATACCTTGATGAACTGTTCAAAGGACACGGACTCGTGTTCTTTCGGTTTACCCACTTTGATTTGTAGAATCTTTGAAAACTGTGATGCCAGTCCAGCAGCTTCAAGCTCTTTTTTAACTGTATTCATATCAAGATTTTCATCTGTTTCCTGCTTGCTATCTCTAAATGTATAATCCAAAACGTGGGTTTGATTGCCTGAATTGCCACTTGCAATGGCAACACCTGCTCCAAAGAGGCACAAGGCAGAGAAGATTAAGAGGGAGCAGATAGCCAGTATAGTTGAGCGCTGGATAACTAATTCTTGAATCTGTCTAAAATTATAGGTGTGGAGTTTTCGATTGCTTCCAAGCTTGACCAAAAAGTCTATAAACAAACGCATACCAAAGAAGAGTAGTATAGTTCCTAGAGTTCCCAAGAGAACAGTGATGCCCATTGTTATGACATTTTCCCAAGCTCGTCCACTCATCCCCAAGTAATAGGCTGTTCCTAGAAGCAAAAATTTCGAGGACAGAAGCAAGAAGGTACACACCCTTGGGGAGTAGTTTCTTCATGCCAGAAGGAGAATAGGATAGCAGATCTCCGATTTCCTTATTGGCTGTTTTTGCACTTAAAAGAATAAAGACAGCTAATTTTACGGCTAGGAAACCGATGATTGTATAGAATAGAGCTGTAGTAGATAGAGAAAATTGATGTTCAATAATCCCTAGCCCAACAATTTTAGCGGTTATTAGGCTAATCAGTTCTGAAATCAAGATTGAAATTGGAAGACCTATTCCAAGAGCAAGGATACTGTTTCTCAAATCCTCGAGTAGGAGCAGCAAGAACAGTTTGCTTCTTCGCATCCCTAGCGTTAGATAGACACCAAATTCATGTTTTCTCCTTTCCATCTGCATACTGCTTTGCGAAGTAGACTAGAAAAAAGAGAATAAAGAGGGTTGCTACATAAAGAATGGGAATCATGCTAAAGAGTTTATTTACAGCGTCACTCTCTATTTGTTTGAGAAAGATCATCACATCTTGATGGGACAAAGAAAGGATGATGTAAAAGGAGATAATAGAAAGAACCATGGAACTGAAATACAAGCTCATTATTCTTTCGATCCTCTTGCTATTTCTTGAGACTAATTTAGAAAACATTGCCATCACCTCCAGCCAGTACAGACATGACCTTTAGTATTCTGTGGTAAAAATCTTCTTGACTTTCTCTTGGATAATCGCGTCGAATTTCATGGAATAGTTTTCCGTCTTGGATAAACAAGATACGGTTGCAAAAGCTGGCAGCGACTGAATCGTGGGTCACCATGAGAATGGTGGTTTCTTCCACTTGATTCATTTCGGATAATTTTTGCATCAAAATGGTCGCATTTTTTGAATCCAAAGCTCCTGTGGGCTCATCTGCAAATACAATCTTAGGGTCTAAAATCAAGGCACGCGCAGCAGCTACCCTTTGCCGTTGACCACCTGATAATTGAGATGGGAACTTATCCAGAAGTTCAGAAATATCTAGATATTGGGAAAGCAATTCTAACCGAACCTTGCTTTCGTTGGCATCGACCTTGTGCAAAGACAAGGGGAGTAAAATATTTTCTTTGGCTGTCAGATTGTCCAAAAGCTCAAAATTTTGAAAGAGGTAACCAATTTCCTTGCCACGATAATCAGCTAACTGACTACCTTTTAACTGACCTAAATCTTTTTCTTGCATTTGAATGGAGCCGTCAGTTGGTTTGATGATAGTAGCGAGACAGTTAAGAAGGGTTGTTTTCCCAGAACCACTGCTCCCCATAATCCCTAAGAACTCACCTTTGACAACTTGAAAAGATATACCGTTCAAGGCTTTGGTGATATTCGGCTCTTTTCCATAATGCTTTTTTAATGATTCTACTCGTAAAATTGTTTCCATGTGAAACACCTCCATCTTTTGTTACTTTCATTATAGTATGAATCAGAGTAGAATAACACTTACGGATGATGTAAGAAATCTTTACTTTGACTTTTATAGTTAGGTTATTGGACTTATACTTACTATATTATAGCATGGTTTCAGGAATTTAAAAAGGTAGTCTCGGAAGATACTCCAATTTAAAAAGCAAATGCTATGAGAGAAGAAGTAAGCAGAATGGCTGGAAAAAGTAGTGGTGAGTGATAATAATATCAGAAAGAGTAAGTTTAATGGCAATCAGCATACAATTAAATTGAGATAATTAGACAAGTGAAATCAATGTTTTATAACCAATAAAACAGTAAGAGAATTTGATTATATTGTTTTTGATTTATAATTATAATAGGTTAGATTTGTATAGTATTAAATTTTCGGAGGATACATGGATGCCAAGAGAAGGATGACTATTTACGATTTATTAATTTCGTGTCCCGGGGATGTTACTGGCTATCTTCAATTAATTAAGGAAGCTGTTGATAATTTTAATAAAACTATATGGTAGTTTTGAATAATATACAAGTATCAATAAAGCATTGGTCAACGGATAGCTTTTCCTGAATCAGGTAATAAACCACAGGAATTATTGAATAAGCAAATTGTTAGGGAATGTGATGCAGCTGTTGCTATATTTTGGACAAGATTTGGTACAGCAACAGATAATTATGGATCAGGAACGGAAGAAGAAATTGAGGAGATGCTATCAGCTGATAAACAAGTTTTTATGTACTTTTTAGAAGCTCGATAATTCCGTCTAATATAGACATTAAGCAATATGAAAAAGTGCAAGAATTTAAAGAAAGATATAAAGATAGAGGATATTTTTATAGTTAATGACGAGAGTGATTTTCAGAGGCTTTTACAAATCATCTATCACTTTATTTTTAAAAATTAATTTCAGAAAAAGAAACTTATCAAAGCGAAAAATATAAAACCGTTTGTGACAATAGGGATAAAAATACATTATCTGACGAAAAATGTTTTACCTAAACAATTTAGTTTACTGGAGTCAAAATTTATCAATGAAAAGCAAAAGTAGGATTAATGAATATATGATGAACTAAACAGTACCGTAATTTCTGAAGAATCAGGGTATATTAGAAGATAAAACTAAAAAGTTGATCACGCCTTCAAAAGAAGATGCGAATGTTGATTTTCTTTATAAAATGGCTGATTCTGTGGTTATTAGTGATGAATTCAAAGATACTATAAATGATTTCGCTAAAGAAAACCAAATCAAACTACATGAAAAATTTTTGGTACTTAGGAAATTTAAGGAAAGATAAATTTTCAGGTGAAAATTCCTTTTCGGTAACAGTAGTCCTTCGTATATAGGGTCTGATAAGGAAAAAGAAACGCTTTTTCTAAATTAAACAAATTATATTGGAAATAATATCTTACAAAAGAGTACATTGAATATTTCACATACATAGATAACATTAAATTTGTCGAATTAATCGTTTCTAACTTAGGTAAAAACATATGATGAAGATATCGATATCAAAACTGATGGTACCAAAAGGTTGTTCTACAAAAACATAATAACTTACTTTTATCCAGGAGAGAACATAATTGAGGAGATACAGGGAATTGAATTAGATGAATTTCTATTTAAAAATTAAAGAAAGTGACTCAGTTGATGCTTACTCTTATTTTCAAATAATCCCATCAAATATAGAAAAGAATTAATATTAATCCACTTATCATATACTACAAAAACCAGCTATGAAGATCAAAAATACAACTATAAAAACTCTTTAGAACACATATTTATATATAAAATTTTACAAATTCAGAATTTGATATTTTAAGATTTGGCATTGAGTATTTGAAACATAACTCCTCAATGGCATTTCCATCGATACTAATGTTTTGAGAATGTTCCTCAAACGATCGAATATGAGATTACTTCAAAATATATACCGGATGTAGTTAAAGGGTAAGATACATTTAAAAATTGATTAATAGGTGTTTAATTTATAATAGAGCTCAGGAAGTATTCAGAAAATTTAGGTAGTAAGGAAATCATAAATAAAGAAATATATTTGATTAGTGAGTTTGAATATAATAATGATTTTTCCGTCTTTATGAATTTCCTGATGATAATGGATATTATGCTAGAATTGTTATCAAGCCTAAAAAGCTATGGATATAGTAAGAACCAAAAATGTAAAAAACGATAGTAGGATAAGATAGTAAAAAATAGTTTTGGTGTTAAAATAAAGAAAACCCTGAGAAACATTGATTTCTAGGGCTTTTTAACTTATTAACTCTATTCCCACTCAACAGTTGCAGGTGGTTTACTTGTGATATCATAGACGATACGGTTAACGTGGTCAACTTCGTTTACGATACGAACTGAAATTTTTTGAAGAACTTCCCATGGAATCTTAGCGAAGTCAGCTGTCATTCCGTCGATAGAAGTGATGGCACGGATAGCGATGGTATAGTCATAAGTACGGTATCTCCCATAACACCTACGGAACGAACGCCAGTGTTAACAGTGAAGTATTGCCAGATATCGCGGTCAAGACCAGCTTTAGCGATTTCTTCACGAAGGATAGCGTCTGATTCACGAACAGTTTCAAGTTTTTCTTCAGTGATTTCACCCATGACACGGATTGCAAGACCTGGTCCTGGGAATGGTTGGCGCCATACGATGTGGTCTGGCATACCAAGTTCAGTACCAAGGGCACGAACTTCATCCTTGTAAAAAGAGTGTTAAGAGGTTCGATGAGTTCAAACTGCATGTCTTCTGGAAGTCCACCAACGTTGTGGTGAGACTTGATGGTTTGAGCAGTATCCGTACCTGACTCGATAACGTCTGTATAAAGAGTTCCTTGTGCTAGGAATTTCACATCTTTCAGTTTGCTTGCTTCATCATCAAAGACATAGACAAATTCATTACCGATAATCTTACGTTTTTGTTCAGGATCAGACACACCAGCAAGTTTATCCAAGAAACGTTTAGCAGCGTCTGCTTTGACAATGTTCAAACCAAACTTACCACCAAGCATATCCATAACTTGGTCAGCTTCTCCTTTACGAAGAAGACCGTGGTCTACAAAGATACAGATCAATTGATCTCCGATGGCTTTTTGGAGAAGAACCCCAACAACAGAAGAGTCAACACCACCAGAAAGTCCGAGGAGAACACGTTTGTCTCCAACTTTTTCACGGATTTGTTTGATTTGCATCTCGATGAAGTTATCCATAGTCCAATCGCCTTTGGCACCACAGATATTCAAAGCGAAGTTACGAAGGATATCACTAACCGTGAACTGGTGACGAACCTCTGGGTGGAATTGGATACCGTAGATTTTCTTATCTGGATTTTCGATTGATGCATAAGGACAGTCAGCTGATGTACCAGTACGAATGAAATCAGCAGGAATTTCAGTAACAGCATCCCCGTGGCTCATCAAGACCAATTGTTTGTCTGGAGTACCGGCAAAAAGAGCAGAAGATTCTGTCAAAGTTAGTTCAGATTGTCCATATTCACGGTTACCAGCATCGCCTGCAGGAACAACCTTACCACCAAGCTTGTGAGTCAATAGCTGCATACCGTAGCAGATTCCTAAAATTGGATTCAAGTTCAAAAATCTCTGGATCAATATCAAAATGAGCCTTCTTCGTAAACAGAGTTTGGACCACCTGAAGTACAATCCCGATAGGATTGATAGCGCGGACTTCAAATCAGCCGAAATCTTGTGACTTTTTAGTTCTGAAAAAGCACCAATCTCACGGATACGACGTGAGATAAGTTAGTTATACTGGCTACCGTAGTCCAGTACGATGATCTTTTCGACATCTTGCAAATCAGTTGAAATGTTGGTCATCTTTTCCCTTTCTTAAAAGAAATATCTTCTTGAATATTCTATCATAAATGCCCCAGAATTACCAACCAAACAAGTGCAGTTTGACTTTTCCCCATGAGATAGGGTACAATGGAAAAAATAAAGAAAAGAAGTGAGCAAGCATGTTACCAGCTTATATGAAAATTCACGACCAAATCAAAAAAGGTATTGACGAGGGAAATTGGAAAATTGGAGAAAGACTTCCAAGTGAGCGAGACTTGGCTGAGAAATTTGAGGTTAGCTGTATGACTCTGCGTCAAAGCTATCTCCTTTTTGGTCGAGGAAGGAGTTTTGGAGCGTCGTGTGGGTAGCGGGACCTTTGTTTCTAGTACTCGTGTTCAGGAAAAAATGCGTGGAACGACTAGTTTTACGGAAATTGTGAAGGCTCAGGGGAAAACACCATCGAGTCATCTGATTTCCTATCGTCGGACTATTCCTAATGAGCAAGAAGTTGAAAAATTAGGGATCAAGGTCACTGACAATATCATTCGGATGGAACGTGTTCGTTGCAGATCAAGTTCCTGTGGTCTATGAAGTGGCGTCTATTCCTGAGAAATTTATCAAAAATTTTCAAAAAGAAAGTAACCAAACACTTCTTCCAAACCTGCAAAAAACATGGTTATCGGATTGGAAAATCTCATCAAACCATTTATGCCCGCCTAGCAAAGAAAAGATAGCCCAGTACCTAGAGGTGAAAAAGGGGCATGCTATTTTAGGCCTGACCCAGGTTTCTTACTTTGATGATGGTACAGCTTTTGAGTATGTAAAGAGCCAATACGTTGGGGAACGGTTTGAATTTTATCTAGAAAAATAATTAGTTTTTACGAAATCTCTTGAAGTAGTAACCCATCTACTTTTGAGAGTTTTTATTTGATTGAGATTGGAAAAGCATTTTCCGAGTGAGAAAAATAGTAATCATACGAGTATTTTTCAAAAAATTCGTGTTATAATAGTTAGGTTATATGGTCCCGATAAGGTGGTAGGATTGATTGCAAATGGTCTTCCTGCCAGTTCTTTGTAACTCTATAACGAATATTTTTTAAGGGGGGACATTTTTTATGTCAGAACGTAAACTTTTCACGTCTGAATCTGTATCTGAGGGGCATCCAGATAAGATTGCAGACCAAATTTCAGATGCTATCTTGGATGCTATCTTAGAGCAAGATCCAGAAGCACACGTTGCTGCTGAAACAGCTGTTTATACTGGTTCAGTTCATGTCTTTGGTGAAATTTCAACGACAGCTTATGTGGATATCAACCGTGTCGTACGTGATACCATTGCAGAGATCGGTTATACCAATACAGAGTATGGATTCTCAGCTGAAACAGTAGGAGTTCATCCATCATTGGTGGAGCAATCTCCAGATATCGCTCAAGGTGTTAATGAAGCCTTAGAAGTTCGCGGAAATGCGGATCAAGATCCACTTGACTTGATTGGAGCAGGAGACCAAGGTCTCATGTTTGGTTTTGCGGTGGATGAAACTGAAGAACTCATGCCACTTCCAATCTCACTCAGTCACAAGTTGGTTCGTCGTTTAGCTGAACTACGTAAGTCTGGTGAAATCAGCTATCTTCGTCCAGATGCTAAATCTCAAGTCACTGTTGAGTATGATGAAAATGACCAACCAGTGCGCGTGGATACGGTTGTTATTTCAACCCAACACGATCCAGAAGTGACTAATGAACAAATTCATGAAGATGTGATTAACAAGGTTATCAAGGAAGTGATTCCAGCTTCTTATCTTGACGATGAGACTAAATTCTTCATCAATCCAACTGGTCGCTTTGTAATCGGTGGACCTCAAGGAGACTCAGGTTTGACTGGTCGCAAGATTATCGTCGAGATACTTATGGTGGCTACTCTCGTCATGGTGGTGGTGCCTTCTCTGGTAAGGATGCGACTAAGGTTGACCGTTCAGCTTCTTATGCAGCTCGCTACATTGCCAAAAACATCGTTGCTGCAGGTCTTGCTAAGAAAGCAGAAGTTCAATTGGCTTATGCCATTGGTGTAGCTCAACCTGTATCTGTTCGTATCGATACCTTTGGTACTGGAACCGTAGCTGAAAAGCAAAGCTTGAAAAAGCAGCGCGTCAAATCTTTGACCTTCGTCCAGCAGGAATCATCCAAATGCTTGATCTGAAACGTCCAATCTACCGTCAAACAGCGGCTTATGGACACATGGGACGTACAGATATTGACCTTCCATGGGAACGCTTGGATAAGGTAGAAGCCTTGAAAGAAAGCAGTTAAATAAAGTAAAAGGAGTTGATTTCAACTCCTTTTTACTTTATTTATTGATAGTTTTTAAAAAAGCCCAGTTCCCAATGGACTTAGTCCCATACTCTAACTCCATAAAATCTAGCAATACATAATCATTCTTTTTATAGAATGGAACATTTTTTTCTGTACTGGTAATGAGCCCTAAGCGCTTGCAGCCCTTGGATTTGACATAAGGCTCAACTGCGTCTCTAAGAAAAGCACTACCCACTCCTTGTCCTTTAACGGATGGATTGACTGCAAGGAGCATCAAATACCAGTCAAAGCTATTAGATTTTTTCAAATGTTTTTCGGAACGGTCTACTAAATCAAGATACTTCAAAAAATTTCGAGGACTAATGTAGCGAAACAGTTTTATGACACCATTTAGCAAGTAAGATAGGATAGAAAAATCATTTTGTTGTAATAAGGCGACAGCTAGGATTTCTCCGTCTTGTTCAGCTACTAAGCAGGTCTCTTCTTTGATATAGAGGCGAGTAAGGAGACTTTCCAATAGTTCTAAGAAAGCAGGATAGTTTTCAGGTTTCTTGAGATCATCTATGATTAGAGTTAAGAATGGATAGTCAAAGAAGCTATCGGCTATTACTTTTCCAATTTTTTGGTATTCGTCTAGCCTGGCTTTTCTGTATACTATGTTCTCCATTTATGAGCTCCTTTTTAATGTTAGTAAATTATAATAGTAAAATTAATTGTTTTGATGATCAAGTACGAGTTTTACAAAAATATTGCCAAACTTAGTAAGTTGAAGGATTGTTAGAAAACTCTTTCTGTAACATTGAATCTGATTCTAGAATATCAGATTAGACAGACAAAGAACACTCTAAAAAGTAAGAATTTTTAGAGTGTTGTCCCAAATATTACTAAGTTTTATTTTGTTGGGATTGAGATTTCAATCAATTTTTCAGAGTAGAGGGTCTTGATATTAGCTTCATCGATATTTTGCTTTTCGATCTTGCGATTCAAGAAAAATTCTTGGATTTTTTCTATTTCTTGTTCGCGGATAGCACGATGTTTATTGAAAATGAGGATTTTCATAATGAAGCGGTGCCTGAGTAAAGATAACATCAGTGTTGCCTGCAGAGTAGACTTCTACGAGTGTAGCGTCAGTACTCTCCAGTTGGCTTTTTAACAAGGTTTGAGTGAGAATTAGTAGTGTTGATGAGCTTCATAGGCTTTCCTCCTGTGTTTCTATTTCTATTATAGCACTTTTTGGAAAAATTGGAAAAGTTAATTTAAACTTGATGCTGTTTTTTCCAAGCTTCAATTGCCCATTTATGACTGCCACGTTTTAAGTTAGCAATGGCTTCATCGATTGGGAACCAAGCTAGATGATTGAAGTCCTCCAAAGGTTTTTGGATTTCTTGATAGAAGTAGCTTCGTAGAGATAGGCTGGATTGTAGTAGTAAGTATCACGATGGCTGGAATAGAAATACTCATCTGCTTGACCATAATAATTGCCAATCTCAGCTGTAAAAACCTAATTCTTCAATCAGTTCTCGTTTGAGAGCTTCAAAATGATCTTCACCTGCTTCAATCTCGCCACCAGGCAAGAACCATGCACCATTTGGAGCTTGAACGAGGATAATCTTTTCATGTGCTGAGTCAGGGATGACTACATAAACACCATATCTAGTTTTGTAGGTTACACCCTCTTTTTTTTCTCCAAAGGTTGGATTCGTCATAAATTTCTCCTTTATGTGTGCGCTTTCTTTCTATCATATTAAAGAATGCTCTTACTGTCAAGTAAGAACATTCTTTTAGTATGTGGAATTAGTCATTTGAGTCAACTGTTTCCAATTTATTTTTTGATTTAATCATGATTTTACCATTGCTAGTCATGACAGCTTTGAGGTTTTTCTCGCTTGGATTTTCAAGGTAGTAGTCTGTAATCGCATCTTCGATATAATCCTGAATCGTACGACGGAGTGGGCGAGCTCCCATTTTTGGATCATAACCAAGGTCTACAAGTTTTTCTTTAACCTTATCTGTTACATCTAAATGGATGTTATTGCTTGAGAGTCGTTGATTAACATCATCTAGCATGAGGTCAACGATTTGAAGAAGATTTTCCTTACTGAGAGCCTTGAATTCGATAATGCCATCAAAACGGTTCATGAATTCGGGGCTAAAGAAGTTGCCTAATTCCCCAAGGACTGAGTTGGTACTGACCTTCACGAGCAGCACCAAATCCAACACTAGCTTCTGCCTTACCTGTACCTGCATTTGAGGGTCATGATAATGATAAGCGTCTTTAAAGCTAACGGTACGACCTTGCCCATCCGTTAAACGACCATCATCCAAGACTTGAAGGAACATATGCATAACATCTGGATGGGCTTTTTCAACTTCATCCAAGAGGATCAGTGAGTGAGGGGTTACGACGAACTTTTTCAGTCAATTGACCTGCTTCATCATAGCCTACGTATCCTGGAGGGGCACCAACGAGTTTAGCCACGCTGTGTTTTTCCATGTATTCACTCATGTCAAAGCGAATCATGCTGTCAGCAGAACCAAAGAGTTCGATGGCTAGCTGTTTAGAAAGTTCTGTTTTACCGACACCGGTAGGACCAACAAAGAGGAAGCTACCGATTGGACGGTTTGGAGTACCGAGTCCAACACGGTTACGACGGATAGCCTTAGCGATCTTATCAACTGCATCATCTTGACCAATAACATGAGCCTTGAGGTCATCTGCTAGGTTGATAAGTTGAGACTGTTCTTTTTCTTTCAAATCACCAACTGGGATATTAGTCTTTTGCTCGATGATGTGTTCGATTGTTTTTTCACTGATGATTGGGGTATCCTGATCCGTTACCTTGGTCTTTTGCATTTCCTTGTATTTGGCAATCTGGTCACGGAAGTAGGCTGCTTTTTCAAAATCTTCATCGCGGGTTGCTTGTGCCTTGAGATTTTCTGCTTCGATTAAGCGTTGGTCGATGACCTTAGGATCTACAAAATTCAAGGTTAAGTTCATTTTTGAACCAGCTTCATCTAGAAGGTCAATGGCCTTGTCTGGCAAGAAACGATCTTGGATGTAGCGGTTAGAAAGGGTAGCGGCCGCTTCGATAGCCCCTTCAGTATAGTGAACATGATGGTAATCTTCGTATTTCTTTTGAATTCCTTTAAGGATAATGATGGTTTCTTCAACAGTTGGTTCATCAACCTTGACCGGTTGCATACGGCGCTCAAGGGCAGCATCTTTTTCGATGATGCGATATTCATTGAGGGTAGTAGCACCAACCAGTTGGAGTTCGCCACGTGCAAGAGCTGGTTTTAGAATATTTCCTGCATCCATATTCCCTTCTCCAGCAGAACCAGCACCGACGATTTCGTGAATTTCGTCAATGAAGAGAATAACATCCTCGCGCTCACGAATTTCTTCCATGAGTTTTTGCATGCGTTCTTCAAACTGACCTCGGATACCTGTTCCTTGAACAAGACTAACGACATCTAAGCGGATGACTTCTTTCCCTTGAAGCTTATGGGGAACATCACCGTCAACAATTTTCTGAGCTAAACCTTCGACAACAGCTGTCTTACCAACACCGGGCTCACCGATGAGGACAGGGTTGTTTTTGTTCTGCGGTTGAGGATTTCAATGACACGGATTATCTCTTCGTCACGGCCAATTACAGGGTCAATATTTCCACGACGGGCAATCTCAGTGACATTGATACCATATTCATCCAAGAGTCCTTTTTCCTGGATTGGTGGTGGTGTTTTGGGCAGGACCACGATTTTTGGGCACCATAGCCACCATTTCCACCGTATCCACCCCCTGACTGAGTTGGGGGGATATTGTTGTTATTAGAAGATGGTCTAAAGTTGTTGAGATCGTTAAAGAAGTCTCCAAAGGGATCAAAATCACGGTTGTTTAAATCTGTAATGCCCATGAACAAGCTATTGTTAGGATCTGTTTTGATAATTTTTGTAGCAATTTTGACAAAAGGTCGATTTGCTTTTTGTTGCCCATTGAGATTGGTATAAAGATGAATCGTTGAGTCATTGATTTTACAGTTTTGACAGAGCATACCGCCACCTCATTTCTTTCTTAGTCTTGACTAAATCTAAAAGGTCAAAAATAGTCAAACAAGTATATAATTTAATTATATCATGATTATTGGGCAATTCAAGTAAAAAGATTGGATACTAGCACTATAAATAGTAGAGCGCTAATCTGGAGAAGATTTTTGATAGCAAGAAAAATCCTATTTGTCATGCAAAAAGGATTCTCGTTGGTGAAAGGCAGTGGGACAGAAATCGATGACAAAGTCTCGATTTCGTAGTCCCAACCCGCGAAGATGATTAGGAGTTTTGGGAGTCTAAAAGACGAACGAAAAAGTCCAATCAGCTACCGCGTCAAAGTTTGATTGCTAATAAAAAGTGAGGTCAGAATCTTTTGTCCCAACCTCTGTATATCTATTATTAGTATAGAAGTTCGTAAATTTCCATCGCAATCAAGTCGATGCTGTCAAAAGTATATGTTTCACGCGCTTCAACATCACGAAGTGTAAAGATTAGGTATTTTCTTCATCATGGTTAAAAAGCAACTTCAGCTACAACAACTCCCTCGCGCTCAAAGTTGCGTTTTTAAGTTACCACCATCTTTTGTCATTGCTTCTAGGCGGTTGATGATTCTAACCAAATGTGATTCCATTTTGATTCTCCTCCATTTCTTATCGTTACTATTTTACCATAAAGAGTATCCATTGACTAGAAAAACTAAGATTTCTCGCTATTTCTGTTTTCTTTGAAATTTTATTGAAAATAAAAAGGAAAAAATATTGCATTTTTATTCAAAAATATGTTATACTCATACAAGTTTTAAGTTAGAAATTAGAAAGTAGTGGATTTATGAATTTTTCTTTTTTACCTAAATATCTGCCATATTTTAACTATGGTGCTCTTGTAACAGTCTTGATCTCTGTTTTGGTTGTCTTTTTGGGGACAATTTTAGGGGTAGTCTTGGCTTTTGCTCAACGTTCTAAAATAAAGCCCATAGCTTGGCTTGCCAATGTTTATATTTGGATTTTCCGTGGAACACCTATGATGGTACAGATCATGATTGCTTTTGCTCTTATGCATATCAATGCTCCGACAATTCAGATTGGAGTTTTGGGAGTTGATTTTTCACGTTTGATTCCAGGGATTATCATTATCTCTATGAATAGTGGTGCCTATGTATCAGAAACAGTTCGTGCTGGTATCAATGCAGTACCTAAAGGGCAATTAGAGGCAGCTTACTCTCTAGGTATTCGTCCTAAAAATGCTATGCGCTATGTCATCTTGCCACAGGTCATCAAGAATATCTTGCCAGCCTTGGGGAATGAGTTTATTACCATTATCAAGGATAGTTCACTCTTGTCAGCAATCGGTGTCATGGAATTGTGGAATGGAGCTACTACGGTGTCAACAACCACCTACTTGCCTTTAACTCCACTCTTATTTGCAGCCTTTTACTACTTGATTATGACCTCTATCTTGACACTAGCCTTGAAAGCTTTTGAAAATCGTATGGGACAAGGAGAGAAAAAATAATGACTGAAACGCTTATAAAAATTGAAAACCTTCATAAAAACTTCGGGAAGAATGAAGTTTTAAAAGGGATTGATCTTGAAATCAAAAAAGGGGAAGTTGTGGTGATTATCGGACCGTCTGGTAGCGGTAAGTCAACCCTCCTTCGCTCTATGAATCTCCTCGAAGAGGCGACAAAAGGAAAGGTTATCTTTGAAGGAGTAGACATTACAGATAAGAAAAACGACCTCTTTGCCATGCGTGAAAAGATGGGAATGGTATTCCAACAGTTCAATCTCTTCCCCAATATGACAGTGAAGGATAACATCACGCTTTCTCCTATCAAGACCAAAGGGGAAAGTAAGGAAGTTGCTGAGAAGAGAGCGCATGAGCTCTTGGAAAAAGGTTGGTTTTACCAGATAAGGCAGATGCTTATCCACAAAAGTTTGTCTGGTGGGCAGCAACAACGTATCGCTATTGCTCGTGGTCTTGCCATGGAACCAGATGTCCTACTTTTTGATGAACCGACTTCTGCCCTAGACCCAGAAATGGTAGGGAAGTACTAGCGGTTATGCAGAACTTGCTAAGTCAGGAATGACTATGGTCATCGTGACGCATGAGATGGGCTTTGCGCGTGAAGTGGCAGACCGCGTCATCTTTATGGCTGACGGTGTTGTTGTCGAAGATGGAACTCAGAGCAAGTCTTTGAACAAACCCAAGAACAAAGAGAACCAAGGATTTCTTGAGTAAGGTTTTGTAAGAATATCATGAAAAGCTCCAAGTGGGCTTTTTCTTATAGTTTCAGACTATAAGGTCTCTTAGGTAAGAAGTGTTAGAGGGACAAGTGTTTTTGATATAATAGAAGATATTTGTTAGAAAAAGAGAAAACACATGACACAGATTATTGATGGCAAGGCTTTAGCAGCCAAGCTCCAAGGACAATTGGCTGAAAAGACTGCAAAATTGAAGGAAGAGACAGGTTTGGTTCCTGGTTTGGTGGTGATTTTGGTGGGGGACAATCCTGCCAGCCAAGTCTATGTTCGCAACAAGGAACGCTCAGCTCTCGCTGCTGGCTTCCGTAGTGAAGTATTGCGAGTTCCTGAAACCATTACCCAAGAGGAATTGTTGGACTTGATTGCCAAATACAATCACGATCCAGCTTGGCATGGTATTTTGTGCAGTTACCCTTACCAAAACACATCAATGAAGAAGCAGTTTTATTGGCTATTGATCCAGAAAAGGATGTGGATGGTTTTCATCCGCTCAACATGGGGCGTCTTTGGTCTGGTCATCCAGTTATGATCCCTTCAACTCCAGCTGGTATTATGGAAATGTTTCATGAGTATGGGATTGAACTAGAAGGTAAGAATGCAGTTGTTATTGGTCGTTCTAATATCGTCGGTAAACCAATGGCCCAGTTGTTATTAGCTAAGAATGCAACTGTAACCTTGACCCACTCACGAACACACAATCTTGCCAAGGCAGCTTCTAAGGCCGATATTCTTGTCGTAGCAATCGGTCGTGCTAAGTTTGTGACTGCTGATTTTGTCAAACCTGGGGCTGTTGTCATTGATGTGGGGATGAACCGAGATGAAAATGGCAAGCTCTGTGGAGATGTTGACTATGATGCTGTTGCGCCAATCGCTAGCCATATCACACCTGTACCTGGTGGAGTTGGACCTATGACCATTACTATGTTGATGGAGCAGACTTATCAGGCGGCATTGCGTAGTTTGGATAGAAACTAGGTTTATAGGTTACTAAAATGAATCATCAGAGTGGCAGTTAAACCAAAAGGTTGAATAGCAATATTTCTACCTTTTTTATCTATTGTAAGGACGGTTCTGTCAATTGAAGCTTCTTTTTATCTACTTTGTAGTATAATGAAGTAGAGGTGATTAGATGCTTGTAAAAGTTTGTAATGCAGATTTTAGTCTTCAGTGGGATGGGATGTATCAATTTGCTCTTGAAAACTATCCTCAGATTCAAGAATGGGAATTGGAGAAGCTAGCAAAGTTTATTGCTTACGAACAGGACCATCATCGTCAGACCATTGTGGAATGTGAGAATCATGAATTAAATATACGAATTCATGATTACTTGCAAGAGCATAGCTTTTTTCCTCCGTACAGGCCAAGTCATCGCCTTGTAGCTTCTACCTATGATATCCAGAGGAAGTTGGTTACTTCAAATTATTGTAGTCATACTTGTACAGTTGAGGTGGCTCAGGCTATTTTTCAGACTGGAAAACTCATGTCGGCGGTAAAAGTATTTGGTAAAAGTGGGGCTGAGCTAGTTACAGATAGTCGTAATGCAGCTTCTGATCCAGCAGACTATTTTGACTATATCATGTTCGGATGGTCTAATACGACTTCGTGTTACCGACTCGCTATGGAGCGTTTGTTAGGACGGGCACCGTCTGAGGAGGAATTACAAGAAAAGTTCATTCCTGGAGTTAGTTTTCATTTTCTGTATGAAGAATTAATTCAAGCACCAGGTTATATGTTTGATGGCTATCATGTTGCGAAGGTAAGAGATAGTTTAGATTTGGATACCTTTCTTCATTTGTGTGTTATTCCTTCAAAAGATAAGTCTTGTTTTGAAGGTTTGATTCCTTGTCAATTACAAGCTAGAGTGATTTACCTAGACTATGAAGGAGAAGGGTTACAGGCTTGGAATACTAAGGTTAATCAAGTACTGCATGGTAAGGATAAGTTGAAGGAGTAGTGTATGAAAGAGATTGATCAAGCTCTACTGGAAAAAGTGATCATCGAGCGTCCTCGTTCTAGTCATAAGGGAGACTACGGTCGTCTTCTCTTGATTGGAGGGACTTATCCCTATGGGGGAGCCATTATTATGGCTGCCTTAGGGGCTGTTAAAAGTGGCGCAGGCTTGGTGACAGTAGCGACGGATAAAGAGAATATTCCAGCGCTACATAGCCATCTTCCGGAGGCTATGGCTTTTGCTCTTGACGATAAGCAATTACTTGAGAAACAGTTAGAGAAAGCGAATGTTGTCTTAGTTGGCCCTGGACTAGTGGATGATGGACGTGGAGAAGAGCTTCTGCAAACAGTTTTTGATCATTTAGACCAAGACCAGACTCTCATACTGGATGGTGGTGCCTTATCTATTTTTGCTAAGAGGGGGATGAAATTTCCTAAAGCTAAGCTTGTTTTAACGCCACACCAAAGGGAATGGCAAGCCTTGTCAGGATTAGATTTGACGTCCCAAGGAACTGAGGAAACAAGAGAAGCTTTGATGAGTTTTCCTTCAGGAACAATTCTAGTTCAAAAAGGCCCTGCGACTCGAATCTGGCAAGCCGGGCCTGCAGATTTTTATCAGCTGGGAGTTGGAGGTCCCTATCAAGCGACTGGGGGAATGGGAGATACCTTAGCTGGGATGATTGCCGGTTTTGCAGGTCAATTTCCCCAAGCAAGTCACTATGAAAGAGTGACAGTAGCGACCTATTTACATTCAGCAATTGCCCAAGAACTGGCTGAGGACAATTTTGTAGTTCTGCCAACCACGATCAGTCAACATATCCCAGCCTTTATGAAGAAAATACAAAAAGACACCTGAGGTTTTCGAGCCCACTGAAAAAGGGCTCTTTGTCAACTGTAGTGGGTTGAATAAAAGCTAACATCTGGAGAGGACAATCGTTGTCCTCTCCATTTTTATATTCAGAGCGATGAAAATTCGTTTCTTAAAGTTGTCAAAGTTCCGAAATCCAAAGGCATTTCGTTTGATAAGTTTAATGAGATTATTGGTTGCTTCCAATTTGGCGTTGGAATAAGGTAATTGAAGGGCGTTGACAATTTTCTCCTTGTTCTTTAGAAATGTCTTAAAGACAGTCTGAAAAAGAGGATGAACCTTTTTTAGATTGTCTTCAATAAGTTCGAAAAATTTCTCGAGCTCTTTATTCTGAAAGTGGAAAAGCAAGAGCTGATAGAGATTATAGTGGTGTTTCAACTCTTCTGAATAGCTCAAAAATTTGTCTAGAATTTCTTTATTCGTTAAGTGCATGCGAAAAGTAAGGGCGATAAAAATCGCTTTTCACTGAGTTTACGACTATCTTGCTGGATGAGCTTCCAGTAGCGCTTGATGGCCTTGTATTGATGGGATTTTCTATCGAATTGGTTCATAATTTGAACACGAACTCGACTTATAGCTCGGCTTAAGTGCTGAACAATGTGGAAACGATCAAGTACAATTTTTGCATTAGGAAAAAGCTGTTTAGCCAAGTTATAGTAAGGACTAAACATATCCATAGTAATGATTTTCACGACATCGGACCGCTCTATCGTAGCGAAGAAAGTGATTGCGGATGATAGCTTGTGTTCTTCCATCAAGAATAGTAATGATATTGAGCTGATCAAAATCTTGTGCAATAAAAGCTCATCTTTCCCTTGGTAAAGGCGTACTCGTCCCAAGACATAATCTCTGGAAGACAAGAAAAATCATGCTTAAAGTGAAAGTCATTGAGCTTACGAATGACAGTTGAAGTTGAAATGGATAGCTGATGTGCAATATCAGTCATAGAAGTCTTTTCAATCAACTTTTGAGCAATCTTTTGGTTGATAACACGAGGAATTTGATGATTCTTCTTAACGATAGAGGTTTCAGCGACTATCATTTTCGAGCAATGATAGCACTTAAAACGACGCTTTTTAAGAAGAATTCTGGTAGGCATACCAGTCGTTTCGAGGTAAGGAATTTTCGACGGTTTTTGAAAATCATATTTCTTCATTTGACATCCGCACTCAGGGCAAGACGGGGCGTCATAGTCCAGTTTAGCGACGATTTCCTTGTGTGTATCCCAATTGATGACATCTAGAATCTGGATATTAGGGTCTTTAATATCGAGTAGTTTTTGTGATAAAATGTAATTGTTCCATATGATTCTTTCTAATGATGGTTTGGTCGCTTTTTCATTATAGATCTTATGGGACTTTTTTTCATAAAAAATAGGCTCCATAAGATCCATAGGGATTTACCCACTACAAATATTATAGAGCCTGAAAAAGTCATCCAATAGATGGCTTTTTGTTATATAGTAGATTGAATCTAGAAGAGTACACCACAACTGTTAAAAATATTTCTAGAAATTAGTTTGACTTTCCTAATTTCTCTGTTCATATCTTATTTCAATCCACTATACTAGAGATGAGGTGAAATGATGCTTGATAATCAGTTAACTATGGATGTCAGTCCTTATTCTAGTTTGTATGATATCGTTGTTCCCTAAAACCCACTTTTTACGTCAGCTAACTGAACTCTGTGATTTTAGCTTTATTTATGATGAACTAGAAAAGAATTATCGTCCCGATTTTGGGCGTAAAGCTTATTCACCGATTATGATGTTTAAATATCTCTTGTTAAAAGATATTTATAAGTTATCAGATGTCGATGTGGTGGAACGTTCCTGTCAGATATACTTTTTAAATTTTTTTCTTGGTCTAGCTCCGGAGGATTCTGTTATCGAACCATCCTCTCTGACAAAAAATTTAGAAAGCTAAGAATTAAAGATGACAAGCTACTTGATGTATTGATTCAGAAGTCTGTTCAAATTGCACTCGAACATAATTTGATTAAGAGTAAAATCCTCATTGTAGATGCCACTCACACTAAAGCTCATTATAATCATAAGAAACCCCAAGAAGTTCTTAGGGAGCGTTCAAAAGCTTTACGTAAAACAATTTATCAACATTCAGAAGATATCAAAAATAGAATTTCCAAAAGAAACCCTCAGGAGGATAACCTCGAAGCAGAGTTGACCTATACAGAGGAGTTAATGGCTGTGGTTGAAAAACACGAGGAACTCTTAGCTCTACCGGCTATGTCTCAAAAGTTCAATTACCTAAAAGAAGCTGTTGATGATGACTTAGAACACTTGGAAGCTTCTGTTAAAGAGGAGGCTAGGCTTGGACATAAGACAGCCAACACCTCTTTCTATGGATATAAAAAGTCATATCGCTATGACGGATGAACGGATTATTACTGCTTGTGTGGTCACTTCTGGTGAACAAAGCGATGGGAAATATTTACCTGAGTTATATGCCAAAACAAAGGAAAATAGTCTGGACATCGAGACTATTATTGGTGATGCGGCTTATTCAGGAAAGGACAACATTCAACTAGCTCGCAAAGAAAAGATTCATTTGGTGTCAAAACTGAACCCTTCAGTTTCAAAAGGTTATCGTAAAGAAGAGGATGCGTTTGAATTTAATAAAGATGCAGGGCTATTTGTCTGTCCAGAAGGACACATGGCTGTTCGCAAAGCAAGGACAGGGAAAAAATATCAAAATAAGAATCAAGTTGTCACTCATTACTTTGACATTGAGAAGTGCAAGAGTTGCCTTTCCAAGGAAGGGTGTTATAAGGAGGGTGCAAAGTCTAAAACTTATTCAATAACCATTAAGAGTAACGACCATCTTTTTCCAGAAGAAATTTCAGAAACACCTTATTTTTAAAGAAATGTACCAGACATCGCTATAAAAATTGAAGCGAAGAATGCCGAACTAAAAACAGAGACATGGCTTTTGATGTTGCAAGGGCATCGGGTCTTTTTCAACATGGAGTTACAGGCAGCTACAAGCATCTTTTGTGGTCAATATGAAACGAATTATGACCCTAATAAACACAAAATAACTGAGGATTTTCGCTCAAATCGACGAGAGACTCCTCGGTTTTCATTTTTATTAAAAAGTAAGAGTTACTTTTTCAGTGGGCTCTCATTAGATAATGTTATTTTTGTTTTCATTATAAAAATTTGTAGCTATTTCTTTAACGTAGTTTTCATAGCTGGCTGGAATTTCAGCATTTTTAATGAGAGATTATAATAATGCTATTTCATATTTAGAAAAATCTTATAAATTTAAGAGTGAAAATAAGCAAGTTGATGAATATTTTTAAAATAAAAAGGAAGAGAATTTGAAAATGATGAGGTAGGTAGCTTTATCTACAGAATTCGTCAAGAAGCTGATAATAAAGCATGTGTTTTCACAAGAAAAGATACGATAAAAACAAGGAATGTGGAGTGAAAGTGAAATAGAGTTAGAATCTGAAAAATTAGAATTTGTAAGAAATATCTTGCAAGATGGATTTTCAAATATTTTCACAATAAGTAAAACATAGAAAGACTTATCATAATGAATTAGAAAAATAAAAACGATTAATCTAGATAAGATTGATGGTCTTGGGTTTTATCTTGAGATAGAGATTTTAGGAGATTTTTTTCAAAAGAAGATTATAGTAATTTTTATGATAAAATGTGCGGAGAGTTCTCGTTTTTAAATTCAAAAATAGAAAAAAAGGGCTATGTCCAATTAATGAGAGAAAAAAATGGATGTAATTAAAATTATCAAATAGTCTTGTTGGGATTGTTTACTCAATTGCTGGATTTGGAAGTTTGATAGCAGTAACCTTTCTTTCTACTTTTCTGAATAAGAAGGATTCCTTTATCTTGATGAATATATCAATGGCAACTATCCCACTTGTCATTATGGCAAGTGGAATAGTAGAAAATTGGATATTTTTTGGAATTTGTTATTCAATTTTGAGTGGACTAATTACAATAGCTTCTGTCTCTATTACGACAATACAGAAACAAGAAAGTACGGAGTATAATATTGGCAAGATATAGTTAACTGAAACAAGAACAGGACAAAAGAGCCTCGAAAAAAGTATTGCAACTTGGCAATACCTTTTTGAGATGCTTTTTAATATGAGCCCATTTCTTCTCAATAGGATTGTACTCAGGTGAGTAGGGAGGCAGTGGTAAAAGTTTATGCCCAAATTCTTCACATAAGAGCTCTAGCTTACCCATTCTATGGAATCTTGCATTATCCATAATAATAACTGATGGTGTGTTTAATGTTGGTAAGAGAAACTTCTGAAACCAAGCTTCAAAAAAGTCGCTCGTCATTGTTTCTTCGTAAGTCATTGGAGCGATTAACTCACCATTTGTTAGCCCTGCAACCAAAGAAATCCCCTGATATCTTCTTCCATATACTTTACCTCTTATTAACTGACCTTTTAATGAGCGACCATATTCTCGATAAAAATAAGTATCGAATCCTGTTTCATCAATATAAACAGGTGCTAAGTGCTTTAAACTATTAAAATTTTTAAGAAATAAGGCTACTTTTTCTGGGTCTTGTTCATAGTAGGTGTGGTTCTTTTTTTTCGAGTGTACCCCATAGCTTTGAGAGCATAGTGGATAGTAGTTGGATGACAGCCAAATTCAGAAGCTATTTCAGTCAAATAAGCGTCTGGATTGTCAGTAAGATAGTTTTTAAGTCTATCTCTATCAACTTTTCTTGGTTTTGTTCCTTTTACTTGATGGTTTAGCTCTCCTGTTTTCTCTTTTAGCTTTAACCAGCAATAAATGGTATTACGTGAGATTTGGAAAACGTGTGATGCTTCTGTTATACTACCTGTTCGCTCACAATAAGTGAGAACTTTTTTACGAAAATCTATTGAATATGCCATAAGAAGATTATACCACATCATGTACTGTTTTAGGTTCAATTGACTATATCATTAGAAAAAAATAATATTAATTCGTAGTAAAATAAAAAATTGAAAAAGGTTTTTACATAATGTACTACCTTTTTCAGATTTAATAATTATTTAGGGGATAGAACTAGAGACAAAAAATACTGAATCTTAAACTGCACCCCAAAAGTAAGATTTTTTCTGTCTAACTTTTGGGGTCAGTACAGTATCTCTAACTTCTGGAGTGCTTTTTCTATATTCAAATTATTTTACAGTACCCATGTTCGAATGGCATGGGCTACGCCAGATTCGTCATTAGATTTGGTGATGTATTTGGCGATTTTTTTGAGTTCTGGGTTTCCGTTTTCCATAACAACTGGGTTACCTACGACTTCAAGCATAGCACGGTCATTTTCTTCGTCTCCGATAGCCATGGTTTCATCTTTGGTCAATCCTAGTTTCTCAGCCAAGTGAGTAATAGCTGAACCCTTGTCTACATTCTTTTTAAGGAGCTCAAGGTAGAAGGGAGCAGATTTGTTGATAGAGTAGCGCTCGTAAAATTCTGCTGGTATCTTTTCGATAGCGGCATCGAGAATTTCCGGTTCATCGATAAACATACACTTGACGATTTCCTTGTCAGCCATTTCTTCAGGTGTACGGTAGAAAATCGGCATGCTGACGAGAGTTGATTCGTGCACTGTGTATTTTCCGATATTGCGATTGGCTGTGTAGATGCCGTCCTTGGTAATAGCGTGCATATGGACGCCAAGTTTGCGGCTGAGGAATTCCATATCTAGATAATCTTCATAAGTCAATGATTCACTGATAATCTCATGCCCTGTAGCTGTTTCTTGAACAAGGGCACCGTTGAAGGTCACTACATAGTCACCTTCATCTCTTAATTTCAAGTCATCTAGAAGTTTGGCAACTCCTGCGATAGGACGTCCAGTTGCAATCATAACTTTGACACCAGCTTGTTTGGCATCTTGGATGGCAGAAAAGACTTCAGGAGTGATTTCCTTTTTACTGTTGACAAGGGTTCCGTCGATATCGACAGCTATTAGTTTAATACTCATAAATTTCCTCTTTTAGTTTTTATTTGGGGTAAAATGATCGTTCTCAATCAAGTGTAGAAATTGCTGGGTAATGCTTGCGAAGATGCTGTTTTGGTCTAACATTTCTTTCGGAAAATAAAAGCGATTATCTCCGTGGCGACTGCCAGCAAGGGATTGAACGATAGGAGACAGGCTAGAGAGTTCTGCTAGTTCTCCATTTTTTTGTATAATCTCAATCTGCGTTCGTGGATTTTCAGATTCAGGACGATAGATATCATAAGGAAGGTCAAAGTTCTTATGAATAGCTGTGTAGTAGTCTGGATCAAAGCCGATATCTTCAACCAGTTTTCTCATAGATGCAAGCTGTTCTTGATCTTCTTGTGAAAAGGTAATGGATTTAAAGACCTTGCGATTGACAAAACGTTGTGACAGGTCTGCTAGTATCTTGTCAGGACTAGTCATCCAGAGCTGGAAATAGGTATTCATCACACCATCATCCAGAGCCAGATAGTCAGTCAAGCTAACATTCTTTTCGAAAAATGGGAGTAGATGCGGGGATGTAAGAGTAAAGAAGTTTTTATTGTCTGGATAAAGTTCTTTAGCACGTTTCAAAAGATTCTGCAGAAGGACTTCCATAGCACGTGTAGCAGGATGGAAATAAACCTGCATATACATTTGATAGCGACTAAGAACATAGTCTTCGATGGCATGCATCCCGTTTCGTTGAAAGGCAATTCCGTTCTCGATAGGGCGAATAACTCGTAAGATACGTGTTAGGTCAAATTCCCCATAAGAAGCCCCTGTAAAATAGGAGTCACGTAAGAGATAGTCCATACGATCTGCATCGATTTGACTCGAAATCAGTTGGACCACCTGCTTATTTGGATAAGTATGGTCTATAACACTAGCTACCTTTTTGGGGAAATCTGGAGCTACCTGTAAAAGAACCTTGTGAATCTCTGTTTCGGGGCTTTGGATAATTTCCTGCGTAATCGCCTCATGATCGGTATCAAAGAGATTTTCAAAAGTATGCGAATAGGCACCATGTCCTAGGTCATGAAGGAGGGCTGCAGTCATGGTTAGGAGGGACTCCGAAGGATCCCATTCTTTAGGATACTTTTCCTCAAAAATCTCGGTGATGCGTCGTGCAATCTCATAAACACCTAGACAGTGAGAGAAACGACTATGTTCTCCACCGTGAAAGGTATAGCTTGATGTTCCGAGTTGCTTGATACGACGCAAGCGTTGAAATTCTTTGGTATTGATTAAGTCATAGATAATCTGATTATCAACATGGATATAATTGTGAACAGGGTCACGAAATACTTTTTCATTCATAAAACCATTATAGCAAAAAGCTACAGTTTTTGGTAAAATAGTAGGATAAGAGTGTAGAAAGAGGACTTGAAGTGAAGATTCGAATGAGAAATACCATCCAATTTGATGAACAATTGGAAGTGATCGACCAACTTTATGACGTTGAGTTACGTGAGAAAGGTGATTTTTCCTATCTCCTTTTTTACAATGAAGAGAAGGAAAAAGTGGTACTCAAGTTTAATGATACAGAGTTGGTGATGTCTCGATTTTCCAACCCTAAGACCATCATGCGTTTTCTGAAGGAAGCTGATAGTTTAGCCTATGTTCCTACACCAATGGGGATACAGGAGTTTATCATCCAAACAAGCCATTATCAAGTTGATCAGCAAAAGATTGAACTAGCCTATCAACTACAAAACAAAGAAGGAACTCCATTTGCGAACTATCGCTTAGAAATTACCTGGGGGTAAAAAGTGGAGGAGAAATCGGAAGTCAAAGTTTCGATTTCGAAGTTCCAAATCAACTAGCAGGTCAAAGTTTTTTGCTAATAAAAAATGAGGTTGGGATTTTTGTCCCAGCCTCTATTTGATATACAGTTCTTGATTTTTCAAGACAATTTCACGTACACTTGCAAATTTCTTCAGCTTTTTGATGTCTTCGGGATGTGTTACAAGCGTGATTACATAACCCTCTTTGCCCATACGTCCAGTACGGCCAGCGCGGTGAGTGTAGGTTTCCATATCTCTAGGAACGTCAAAGTTAACCACGCATTCCAAGCTATCAATGTCGATACCACGAGCTAGAAGGTCTGTTGCAAGAAGCAGTGTTAGTTGCTTGTCTTTGAATTTTTCGAGAATAACTTTTCTGAACTTAACGTTGACATCGCTAGCTAGAGAAACAGCTAGGACATCACGATATTGCAATTTTTCTTCAGCGCTTCCGAGGTCTGACAAACTATTAAAGAATACCAGTCCACGGAAGTCATCGACATGTGCTAGTTTACGAAGCATATCTACTCTGTGTCGTTGGTCTACTTGCATGTAGAAGTGTTGAATGTTGTCCAACTTTTGATCAGAGAGGTCGATGGTGCGCGTGTTGGGCGCAATCTTATCTTGGTCAAACTTGGTAGTTGCACTCATATAGATGAGTTGGTGGTCACGAGGTGCGTAGTGAGTGATTTTCTCAACAAAGTGAATTTGAGAATCATCTAGCAACTGATCGAACTCATCAAGAATGATCGTTTCCACATTCATCATCTTGATTTTTTTCAATTTGATCAGTTCAAAGATACGCCCAGGAGTTCCAATCAGAATTTCTGGGCCTTTTTTCAGTCGTTCGATTTGACGTTTCTGACTCGAACCAGAAAGGAATAGCTGAGCAGTCAAGCCAATTGCTTCACCCCAGGTTTTAGTTACCTCAAAAATCTGACCAGCCAGTTCAGTATTTGGTGCTAAAATCAATAGTTGCTGCGCTTTTTTCTTTTGGAGACGGAGAAGACTTGGTAGGAGATAAGCTAAAGTCTTACCTGTACCAGTTGGACTGACTCCAAGGAGGGTTTGACCGTCTAAAATCGGATCAAAAAGCTGAGTTTGGATGGGTGTGAATTCTTGGAAACCGAGTTGGTCAAGGAGTTCTAGCCATTCAGTTGGTAGTTTGGTTTTCATTTTTCTGCCTCAAATCTAATGCCAGCAGTCTGGCGCATGGTGTAAAGTAGCTTATGGACGTCGGTTGCATCATCCAGCCAATCTTGGTAGAGTTTTTGGTTTGGCTGTTTGATCATGTTAGCAAAAGCAGCGACCTCCTCAGTCATGGTATGAGGTGCCTGCTGAATTGGTAGATGTGTTTCATTACCTTGATGATCTGTAAAAATAGCTGAGCGAACATGTTCAATAGTGTTGAGCGTCAAGGTTCCATCTGTTGTATATATTTCACAAGGCAGATTAGAAGTAATGTTTTTACCAGCCTTGATGTGAACTTGATATTCAGGATAAGATAAGATACCATCTCCATTTAAATCAATGGTGTTGTCAAGTTGCTGAGCTTGATAGGTCGCATCAAGTGCCTTTCCAAACAAGCGAACCGCAGCATAGATCGGATAAATTCCCAAGTCCATGAGAGCCCCACCAGCAAAACGGTCTGAAAATACATTCGGAGTGTTTCCAGAAAGAAGGTCAGACATCTTAGAAGAATACTTGGCATAGTTAAAATCTGCACCTAAAACTTGCTTATCTGCTAAAAAGTTTTTAATAACGGTGAAGGCTTCCTCATGATAGTTTCTTGCTGCTTCAAAGATAAAACGGTGATTCTCCTGAGCTATTTCAACTAAATCCTGCCATTCTTGGGGTTGAGTCACCGCTGGTTTTTCAAGGATAACATGTTTGCCAGCAGATAAAGCGGCCTTGGCTTGAGTAAAGTGCAGAGAATTTGGACTTGCGATATAGATAACATCAAATTCAGACTGGAAGAAATCCTCTAAATTATCAAATAGACTAACATCTGTATAGGAACTAGCAAATTGCTGAGCAGTCGTGAGCTTTCTTGAATAAACAGCCACTAACTGGAATTCCTGACTAGCATGAGCAGCTTCTATAAAGTGGTGACTGATTGCACCAGTGCCGATAATACCAAGTTTAAGCATGAAATCTCCTTTTCTACAAGTAATGACTGCTTTCATTATATCACAGATAGACTAAACTAGCCAAAGGGAGACAATTCTTTTATTTGACACTTCGAATTTTCCTCAAAAAAATGGTACAATAGATTCAGAAAAAAATAGGAGTGTAGTATGAGATTATTACCTATGAGAAAAAAATTTCTCGTCATTCAAAAAGATTGGCGCTTTTTGACTTTTTTGTGCGGGGTTATGTAGATGCCTATACCTTTTATCATACGTAGGGAATACTCTAGTTGCAGGTCAAAACAGGGGAATGTCGTTTTCCTTTCCGTTGGTCTCATTCAGGACAATGTTTCAGATGCCAGCGTCAAGGTAATGACCTTGATTTCCTTCATGGTGGGTGTCTTCCTCTTGACAGTCTATAAAGAAAAGTTGAGGATTGTAAGAAAACCAATTTTATCCCTTGTTCCACTAGCAATTTTATCTTTGATTATAGGATTTGTTCCCTTGACGGTTGATAATATATACATAGTACCACCGTTAGCATTTTTGTATGGGTCTGGTTACAACAGCATTCGGTGAAGTTTCAGGAATTGCATACAACAATGCTTTTATGACTGGAAATATCAAACGAACCATGTTAGCATTTGGTGAATATGTTCGCACAAAACATACACCTTTTTTAAGAGAAGGTCTCATCTTTGTTAGCTTGCTGTCGAGTTTTGTACTTGGGGTTGTTGTATCAGCTTATCTGAGTATTTTTTTATGAAGAAAAAACAATTTTAGGGATTCCAATCATGATGAGTATTTTTTATTTAAGTATGCTTTTTGCATCTTGGAGGAAAAAAATAAGAGAAAAAGTTTAAATTCGATGATAAATACTTGTCAAGAACTAGGAATCATGCTATACTTGAAGAGTTGACTATGCACGATCCTGTGCAACCGCACGAACATCGTTGCTCGTCGTATAACAAATTTAAACTTCGTCATTATCGCCTTGCCTAACATAAGTTATGTCTTCGGCTCAATTCCTAGTTTATTCTTTGTTATACTTAGAGCTCTTCTTTTAAGTGGTTCGTCCCACGATGCTAGGCGAGTCTTCACAAAAAATATGGGGAAACCCCAAAAAATCATAGGAGGTGCATAATGAGCACATACGCAATTATCAAAACTGGCGGAAAAACAAGTTAAAGTTGAAGTTGGTCAAGCAATCTACGTTGAAAAATTGAACGTTGAAGCTGGTCAAGAAGTTACTTTTAACGAAGTTGTTCTTGTTGGTGGTGAAAACACTGTTGTCGGAACTCCACTTGTTGCTGGAGCTACTGTAGTTGGAACTGTTGAAAAACAAGGAAAACAAAAGAAAGTTGTTACTTACAAGTACAAACCTAAAAAAGGTAGCCACCGTAAACAAGGTCACCGTCAACCATATACAAAAGTTGTCATCAACGCAATCAACGCTTAATTTTAAGGAGAACACATGATACAAGCAGTCTTTGAGAGAGCCGAAGATGGCGAGCTGAGGAGTGCGGAAATTACTGGACACGCCGAGAGTGGCGAATACGGCTTTGATGTCGTGTGTGCATCGGTTTCTACGCTTGCCATTAACTTTATCAATTCGATTGAGAAATTTGCAGGCTATGAACCAATCTTAGAATTAAACGAAGATGAAGGTGGCTATCTGATGGTTGAAATTCCTAGAGACCTTCCTTCACATCAGAGAGAAATGACGCAGTTATTTTTTGAATCATTTTTCTTAGGTATGGCAACCTTTATCGGAGGACTCTTCTGAGTTCGTCCAAACCAGAGTTATCACAGAAAAACTAACACGGAGGAAAAACATTATGTTAAAAATGACTCTTAACAACTTGCAACTTTTCGCCCACAAAAAAAGGTGGAGGTTCTACATCAAACGGACGCGATTCACAAGCAAAACGTCTTGGAGCTAAAAGCAGCTGACGGACAAACTGTAACAGGTGGATCAATCCTTTACCGTCAACGTGGTACACACATCTATCCAGGTGTAAACGTTGGACGTGGTGGAGACGATACTTTGTTCGCTAAAGTTGAAGGCGTAGTACGCTTTGAACGTAAAGGTCGCGATAAAAAAACAAGTTTCTGTTTACCCAATCGCAAAAATAAAAAAGGTCCAGTGAACCTTTTATCCCTGAGCCTTGAAATGAAAAGGCGAGGAAGCTAGAAGTAGCATTAAATAAGGCTTTCCGAGTTTTCGGAGAGCCTATTTTTATCCAAAAAGAATATAAGAAATTAAAACCCTGTTCATTCGTATTTTATAGTAGATTGAATCTAGAACAGTACACTACTAACTGCTAAAAAATATTTCTAGAAATTAGGTTGACTTTTTCTAATTTCTCTGTTCATATCTTATTTCAATCCACTATATATAAAAACAAAAGTATGAAAGCGCATCTCAATTTTTAAGACTTTTTGGTAAATTAAGAGTATAATCAAAAGTATGTTACCTTTTTATAAGATAACAAGCTAATATAATAAAGTTTAGCTTGCATATTTTTTTAAAAATTTTTATTTCAAGGAGGAATAATGGAAAAGTATTTTTGGTGAAAAAAACAGCAGTGTTTTTTTCATTTAGAAAAATTATCAGTAGGACTTGTCTCTGCAACGATTTCAAGTTTATTTTTTTATGTCTGTATTAGCTAGCTCATCTGTAGAGGCTCAAGAGACTAAAGGTGTTCACTATAAATATGTGACAGAGTCAGAGCTATCATCAGAAGAAAAGAAGCATCTTGTCTATGACATTCCGACATACATGGAGAATGATGATGAGACTTATTATCTTGTTTATAAATTAAATTCCCAAAAATCAACTGGGAGACTTACCAAATACTGGAAGTAAGAATGATATGCAAACCCTAGTTGCTGGTGCTAGCTTAGCGGCTCTGGGGATTTTAATTTTTGCCGTTTCTAAGAAAAAAGTTAAGAATAAAACGCTATTACATTTAGTATTGGTTGCAGGAATAGGAAATGGTGTTCTTGTATCGGCTCATGCTTTAGAAAATAATCTCTTACTGAATTACAATACTGACTATGAATTGACCTCTGGAGAAAAATTGCTCTTCCTAAAGGGATTTCAGGTTACACTTATATTGGATATATCAAAGAGGGAAACATAACTTCTGAATCTAAAGTAGATAATCAAGAGAAATCAGTAGCTACTCCCAAAAAATCAACAAAAGGTAGATTACAATGTTACACCAAATTTTGTAGAACATCCATCAACAGTACAGGCTATTCAGGAACAAACACCTGTTTCTTCAACTAAGCCGACAGAAGTTCAAGTAGTTGAAAAACCTCTTTCTACAGAATTAACCAATCCAACAAAAAAAGAGAAACAATCTTCAGATTCTCAAGAACAATTAGCCAAACATAAGGATGTACAAGCTGGAACTCTGGTAACCGACAAGGGGGAGCCAGCGATCCAGCCAGAGTTACCAGAAGCAGTTGTATCTGATAAAGGGAGGCTGCAGTCCAACCCGCCTTGCCAGAAGCTGTGGTAAGTGATAAAGGCGTACCTGAAGTTCAACCTGCGTTACCAGAAGCAGTTGTAAGTGACAAAGGCGAATCTGAAGTTCAACCAACGTTACCAGAAGCAGTAGTAACTGACCAGGGCGAACCAGCGGTCCAGCCAGAATTACCCGAAGCAGTTGTTACAGACAAAGGGTGAGGCAGAAGTTCAAGCAACGTTGCCGGAAGCAGTAGTAAGTGACAAGGGTGAGTCTGCAGTCCAACCCGCCTTGCCAGAGGCTGTTGTAAGTGATAAAGGCGTACCGGAAGTTCAACCTGCGTTACCAGAAGCGGTTGTAACTGACAAAGGTGAGCCGGAAGTTCAACCCGCCTTGCCAGAAGCAGTTGTTACTGATAAAGGAGAACCGGAAGTTCAACCTGAATTGCCAGAAGCAGTTGTAACCGATAAAGACAAACCGGAAGTTCAACCTGAATTGCCAGAAGCAGTTGTAAGCGATAAAGGAGAACCAGCAGTCCAACCCGCCTTACCAGAAGCAGTTGTGACTGACAAAGGTGAGCCGGAAGTTCAACCTGCGTTACCAGAAGCAGTCGTGACTGATAAGGGTGAGCCTGCAATTCAGCCAGAGTTACCAGAAGCTTTAGTAAGTGACAAAGGCGAACCAGAAGTTCAACCTGAATTACCCGAAGCAGTTGTAAGTGACAAAGGCGAGCCTGCGATCCAGCCAGAGTTACCAGAAGCAGTTGTAACAGATAAAGGTGAACCAGAAGTTCAACCTGAATTGCCAGAAGCAGTTGTTACTGATAAAGGTGAACCTGAAGTTCACCCAGAGTTGCCAGAAGCTGTTGTAAGTGATAAAGGCGTACCTGAAGTTCAACCCGAATTGCCAGAAGCAGTAGTAAGTGACAAAGGTGAGCCTGAACAGGTAGCCCCACTTCCAGAATACACTGGTGATATTGATCAAATAAAGCCGGATATTCCGACTGAAAATCCGAAAGAAACAGATCCAGAGAAAACACTTGAATTAAGAAATGTTTCTGATGTAGAGCTCTATAGCCAGACGAATGGAATTTATAAACAGCATGTTTCGTTGGATGGTGTTCCAAACAATACAGATACTTACTTTATTAAGGTAAAATCGGAATCGTTTAAAGATGTCTATCTACCAGTCGCTTCAATTACTGAAGAGGAAAGAAATGGTCAGTCAGTTTATAAAATCACAGCCAAAGCTGAGAAACTCCAGCAAGAGCAGAACAATAAATATGTCGACCATTTCAGCTTCTATCTTTCCAAGAAGGCTACAGAGGAAAAGACAAACTTTACTTCCTTTAGTAATCTGGTCAAAGCTATAAACCAAAATCTCTCTGGAACCTATCATTTAGCAGCTAGCCTGAATGCTAACGAAGTGGAGCTTAGTCCTGATGATAAATCCTATATCAAGGGAACCTTTACTGGTCAGTTGATTGGAGAAAAAGATGGCAAGAATTATGCTATCTATAATTTGAAAAAACCTCTGTTTGAAAACTTGAATGGTGCTACAGTAGAAAAACTGAGTCTAAAAAATGTTACTATTTCAGGGAAAAATGATATTGCTTCACTGGCAACTGAAGCTACGAATGGCACAAAGATTAAACAAGTTCATGTCGATGGTGTTCTGGCTGGAGAACGTGGTATCGGTGGATTGCTTGCTAAGGCAGACCAATCAAGCATCGCAGAGAGCAGTTTCAAGGGAAGAATTGTCAATACCTATGAAACGACTGATGCCTACAATATTGGCGGTCTGGTCGGTCATTTAACAGGAAAAAATGCGTCTATTGCTAAATCCAAAGCGACAGTAGCCATTTCATCCAACACCAATAGTTCAGATCAGACTGTTGGTGGGCTTGCAGGTCTAGTAGATCAAGATGCGCATATACAGGATAGCTATGCTGAAGGTGATATCAACAATGTCAAGCACTTTGGTAGAGTTGCGGGTGTGGCAGGTAATTTGTGGGATCGAACTTCTGGTGAGGAACAGCATGCTGGAAGCTTGACCAATGTTTTCAGTGATGTTAATGTTACCAACGGGAATGCCATAACAGGATACCACTATAAAGGAATGAAGGTGAAGGACACATTCAGCAGCAAAGCGAACAGAGTATACAATGTCACCTTGGTTAGGGATGAAGTCATCAGCAAAGAATCCTTTGAAGAAAGAGGAACAATGCTAGATGCTTCTCAAATTGCAAGCAAAAAAGCAGAAATCAATCTTCTCACTCCACCAATAGTGGAACCCCTCTCAACAAGCGGCAAGAAAGACAGTGATTTTTCTAAGGTAGCCCATTATCAAGCTAACCGTGCTTTGGTTTATAAGAACATTGAAAAAAATTGTTACCTTTCTATAACAAGTCGACCATCGTGAAATACGGAAACCTAGTCAAGGAGAACAGTCTCTTATATCAAAAAGAACTCTTGTCCGCAGTTATGATGAAGGATGACCAAGTAATCACAGATATTGTTTCTAATAAACAGACTGCAAATAAACTCTTGCTTCACTATCAGGACCATTCATCTGAGAAGCTCGATCTCAAGTACCAGACTGATTTTGCCAAGCTAGCAGAATATAGTTTAGGGGATACAGGACTCCTCTACACTCCAAATCAATTCTTGTATGACCAAGACTCTATCATTAAGCAAGTCTTACCTGACTTACAAAAGGTTGACTATAAGTCGGATGCCATCAGAAAGACACTCGGAATTTCTCCAGATGTCAAGCAAACTGAGCTCTATCTGGAAGACCAGTTCGTCAAAACAAAACAAAATTTGGCAAAGCAGTTTGAAAAAACTCTTGTCAGCAGATGCTGGACTTGCTGGTGACAACCCAGTTATCAGAGGCTATCTTGTAGATAAAATCAAGAACAATAAGGAAGCCTTGCTACTCGGTTTAACTTATTTAGAACGTTGGTATAACTTTAGCTATGGTCAAGTGAATGTCAAAGACCTAGTGATGTATCGTCCGGACTTCTTTGGTAAAGGAAATACTTCACCACTAGATACTCTGATTGAGTTAGGGAAATCAGGATTTAATAATCTGCTTGCTAAGAACAACGTTGATACTTATGGTATCAGTCTTGCCAGCCATCATGGAACGACAGATTTGTTTAGCACGCTAGAAAATTACCGAAAAGTCTTTTTACCAAACACTAGCAATAATGACTGGTTTAAAAAACAGACCAAAGCTTTCATTGTCGAAGAAAAATCCACTATTGCAGAGGTCAAAGCCAAGCAAGAGCAAGCAGGGACTAAGTATTCTATCGGTGTTTATGACAGAATTACTAGTAGTACTTGGAAATACCGCAATATGGTCTTGCCTCTCCTTACCTTGCCAGAAAGATCTGTATTTGTCATCTCAACCTTGTCTAGCCTAGGATTTGGCGCTTACGATCGCTACCGCAACAGCGATTATAAGGCTGGAGATGAACTCAATAAGTTTGTTGAAGATAATGCGCGTGAAACAGCCAAACGTCAGCGAGATCACTATGATTATTGGTATCGTATTTTAGATAAAGAAGGACGTGAAAAGCTCTATCGTACAATTTTACTTTATGATGCCTATAAGTTTGGAGATGATACAACATCTGGAAAAGCTACAGTTGAGGCTCAGTTTGATAGTACCAATCCGGCGATGAAGAATTTCTTTGGTCCAGTGGGTAATAAAGTAGTTCACAATCATCATGGTGCTTATGCAACTGGAGATGGCGTTTACTATATGTCCTATCGTATGTTAGATAAGGATGGAGCTATCACCTATACCCATGAGATGACACATGATTCAGATCAGGATATTTACCTTGGTGGCTATGGTCGAAGAAGTGGCTTAGGACCAGAGTTCTTCGCAAAAGGCTTATTGCAAGCTCCTGACCAACCAAGTGATGCAACCATTACCATCAACTCTATCTTGAAACATAAAACATCAGATAGTACAGAAGGCCAGCGATTGCAAGTACTTGATCCAACTACAAGATTTAATGACGCAGCAGATCTTCAGAACTACGTCCACAATATGTTTGATGTCGTTTACATGTTGGAATATCTCGAAGGGCAATCTATTGTGAAACAGTTAGATGCTTATCAGAAAATGACGGCTCTGAGAAAAATCGAGAATAAATACGTGAAAGATCCTGCAGATGGAAATGAGGTTTATGCTACTAACGTTGTACAAAATCTGACAGAAGAAGATGCCAAAAATTGACTACCTTTGATAGTTTAATTAAAAAAATAATATCTTGTCAGCTCGTGAATATAAGTCTGGGGAATATGAAAGAAACGGTTACTATACGATTAAACTCTTCGCCCCAATCTATTCGGCTCTGAGCAGTAAGGGAACTCCGGGTGATTTGATGGGACGTAGGATAGCTTATGAACTTTTGGCTGCCAAAGGTTTTAAGGATGGAATGGTACCTTATATCTCAAACCAATACGAGGAAGTTGCTAAACAACAAGGGAAAACTATCAATCTTTATGGTAAAGAACGAGGATTGGTGACAGATGATCTTGTTTTGGAAAAGGTATTTGAAGGTAAGTATAAAACTTGGGCAGAATTTAAGACAGCTATGTACCAAGAACGGGTGGGTCAGTTTGGAAACTTGAAAAAGGTGACCTTCAACGATCCAACCAAATCTTGGGCAAGTTTTGCAAGAAAGACGATTCATAGTGTAGAAGAACTGCAGCGATTAATGGACGAAGCTGTCCGTAAGGATGCAGATGAGAATCGTTATTCTTGGGACAACTATAATCCAGAATATGATAGTGCAGTTCATAAGTTAAAGAGAGCAGTGTTTAAAGTACTATCTAAATCAAACTGATGATTTTTAGAAGTTCAATTTTTGAAAAATAAAAAAATAGTGTTTACTATTAGGAAATAAAAATTAAAGAAGGTGATTACGCTTTGTCATTATTTAAAAAAAGAACGGTTTTCAATCCGAAAAAAATCTGTGGGATTGTTGGTTCATTTTTACTCGGAAGTATCTTGGTTGCACCGTCAGTCATTCATGCTTCTACCTATCATTACATTGAAAAAAGCGCTCTTACAAAGGAAGAACAAAGAAAGATTCAAGCAGGAATTCCTACTGATAATGAGGTAACTTATGCTCTTATTTATCAGCAGGAAGCTCTTCCTGCAACAGGTTCATCGACTTCTGTGCTTACAGCTTTAGGACTATTAGCTGTTGGTAGTTTAGTCCTTTTGGTTCATAAAAAGAAAAAAGTTAGTAGTTTGTTCTTAGTTACTACTATCGGACTGATTAGTCTTTCTAGTATGCAAGCTCTCGATATAAGCAATCCTTTGAAAGCTCCAAGTCATGAAGGGGTAGTTCAAATTGCTGGATATCGTTATATTGGATACTTACCGCTTGATGATGATGCAATTTCAGAAATTCAACATAAGGATGAGGGGACAAAAAATGTTCCAGTATCTGAAATTCAAAGTATCCCTAATGAAGCACCTAAAGCAGACAAACCAGAGTACACTGATCCTGTGGGTATGGTTCCAGACGAAGCACCTAAAGCTGAGAAACCAGAGTACACTGATCCTGTGGGTATGGTTCCAGACGAAGCACCTAAAGCTGAGAAACCAGAATACACTAAACCAGTGGGTACAGTGCCTGACGAAGCATCTAAAGCTGAGAAACCAGAATACACTAAACCAGTGGGTACAGTGCCTGACGAAGCACCTAAAGCAGACAAGCCAGAATACACTGAACCCGTAGGCACAGTCCCAGATGAGGCTCCTAAGGCAGAGAAGCTAGAATATACAGCACCAGTTGGTGGTAATCTGGTAGAACCTGAGGTTCAACCAGCGTTACCCGAAGCTGTTGTAACTGATAAAGGTGAACCAGAAGTTCAACCAGCGTTACCCGAAGCTGTTGTAACTGAAAAAGGCGAACCGGAAGTTCAACCGGCATTACCAGAAGCTGTTGTGACTGAAAAAGGTGAGCCGGAAGTTCAACCAGCGTTACCCGAAGCTGTTGTAACTGACAAAGGCGAACCGGAAGTTCAACCAGCATTACCCGAAGCTGTTGTGACTGACAAAGGTGAGCCGGAAGTTCAACCAGCGTTGCCGGAAGCTATTATGACTGACAAAGGGGAGCCGGAAGTTCAACCAGCGTTACCCGAAGCAGTTGTAACTGACAAAGGGGAGCCGGAAGTTCAACCAGCGTTGTCGGAAGCTATTGTGACTGACAAAGGCGAGCCGGAAGTTCAACTGGCATTACCCGAAGCTGTTGTGACTGACAAAGGTGAGCCAGAAGTTCATGAAAAACCAGCATACACTGAACCGGTAGGCACAGTTCCAGAAGAAGCACCCAAGTCCGAGAAGTCAGAATACACGGAATCTGTAGGTACAACAGGAGTAGATGAAACAGGAAACTTAATTGATCCGCCGGTTATTGAAATCTCAGAGTATACCGATCCGCTAGCTACAGTTCCTGACGTTGCTCCAGAGAGAGAAGAGCTTCCTGCTTTACATACTGATATTCGTACAGAGACTATTCCTAAAACTATCACAGAAGAATCTGATTCTAGCAAATTTATAGGTGATGATTCTATTAAACAAGTTGGTGAGGATGGAGAACGTCAAATTGTTACTAGCTATGAAGAGTTACATGGCAAAAAAATCAGTGACCCAGTTGAAACAGTAACTATTTTGAAAGAAATGAAGCCTGAAATTCTTGTAAAAGGTACCAAAGAAAAGCCCAAAGAAAAAACGGCTCCTGTTTTGACTCTGACCACTGTATCTAAGGATGTTTTAGCTAAGTCTGCTACAATTAACTACAATCTAGAAAATCAAGACAATGCTACAATTACACGCATTGTAGCGACTATCAAAGAAGGTGGAAAAATTGTAAAAACGCTTGATTTAAAAACCGATAACTTATCTCAAGTATTAGAGAACTTAGACTATTACAAAGATTATACGATTTCAACCACTATGACTTATGATGTAGGTAAGGGTGCAGAAGTATCGACTTTGGAAGATAAACCTTTACGCTTAGATTTAAAGAAAGTTGAGTTGAAAGATATTGCAAATACCAGTCTCGTACAAGTAAACGAAAGCGGTGTCGAAAGCGATAGTAATCATTTAACCTCTCTTCCAAGTAATGTTAACAACTATTACTTAAAAGTAACCTCCAGAGAAAACAAAGTGACTCGTTTAGCAATTGATAAGATTGAAGAGGTCATTGAGGAAGGTAAGCAGCTTTACAAGATAACGGCAAAAGCACCTGACTTAGTTCAACGTGATAAAGACGGTAAGTTAAGAGATACTTACACTTATTATCTTGAAAAACCGAGGGCTACCGAGGATAAGGTTTATTACAACTTCCATGATTTAGCAAAAGACATGCAAGCAAATCCTACCGGTGAGTTTAAACTTGGTGCAGATTTGAATGCAGTTAACGTTAAGCCAGCAGGTAAAGCTTATGTTATGGCTAAGTTTAGAGGTACTTTATCAAGTGTAGAGAATCATCAGTACACGATTCATAACTTAGAAAGACCTTTGTTTAATGAGGCTGAAGGTGCTACACTCAAAAACTTTAACTTAGGTAATGTAAATATAAACATGCCTTGGGCTGATAAAGTTGCACCTATTGGTAATATGTTTAAGAAGTCTACACTTGAGAATATCAAAGTAGTAGGTTCAGTAACAGGAAATAACGATGTAACCGGTGCTGTTAATAAGTTAGATGAAGCTAATATGCGCAATGTAGCTTTTATTGGCAAGATTAACAGTCTTGGAGATAAAGGCTGGTGGTCTGGTGGACTTGTCAGCGAAAGTTGGATAAGTAACGTTGATAAAGCTTACGTTGATGCTAAGATTAGTGCCAATAAATCTAAATATGGTGGTTTAATTGGAAAACTAGATCATGGTATTGACTCGATGACAGTAGGTAAAAAAGGATTTCTCCGAAATGCTGTAATAAAAGGTACTATGAATTTGATTCAGCATGGCGAAGTGGAGGTGTAATTCATAACAACTTTAACTGGGGTGTTATTGAAGACGTCGTAACAATGCTTAAAGTAAATAATGGTGAAATTGTCTATGGTTCACCAGCCTTGAATGATAATGACCAATATTTTGGATTAGATAATATCAAACGTGTAAATTATGTAAATGGTGTTGCAAGTGGTTTATCTTCCCTACAAACATTCAAATCGTATTACTGGTATCTCTCAAGCAGAAGCAGATGCTAAAAATCGCTAAGATGAGGGATATCACAGCCAATACCTTTCACTATTCAAGATCCTGTCGTAAACAAGTTAAATCGTATCATCGATAGAGATTCTGATTATAAAGCTATTCAGGACTATAAAGAGACAAGAAACGTAGCTTATCGAAACTTGGAAAAACTGCAACCATTTTATAACAAAGAGTGGATTGTAAACCAAGGGAATAAGTTAACAGATGAGTCCAATCTTGTTAAGAAAACCGTTCTGTCTGTAACAGGTATGAAAGCAGGGCAATTTGTCACTGATTTATCAAGTGTGGATAAAATCATGATTCACTATGCCGATGGAACCAAAGAAGAATTTGGGGTATCTGCGGTTTCGGACTCTAAGGTAAAACAAGTCAAAGAATATAATGTAGATGGTTTAGGTGTAGTTTACACTCCTAATATGGTTGATAAGAACAGAGATTCCTTGATTACGAAAGTTAAAGAGAAGTTGAGTTCTGTTGCTTTAGACTCTGCTGAGGTTAAAGCTATTACAAATAACCCTTCATCTCTATACCTAGAAGAAAGCTTCGCTGAGGTTAGAGAGACGTTAGATAAGTTAGTGAAGTCCTTGTTAGAAAATGAAGACCATCAACTGAACAGTGATGAAGTGGCTGAGAAGGCGCTTCTCAAGAAAGTTGAAGATAATAAAGCTAAGATTATATTAGCCTTGACTTATCTAAATCGTTATTATGGTATCGACTATGATGGCTTGAACTTTAAGCATTTGATGATGTTTAAACCAGACTTTTATGGTAAAACACCAAGTATTTTAGATTTCTTGATTCGTATAGGTTCAGCAGAAAAGAATTTAAAAGGAGATAGAAGTTTAGAAGCTTATCGTGAAGTTATTGGTGGTACTATTGGAAAAGGTGAATTAAATGGCTTGTTAGGCTATAACATGCGTTTATTCACTAAGTACACCGACTTAAATGACTGGTTTATTCATGCTGCAAAGAACGTTTATGTTTCTGAGCCTGAGACGACTACAGAGGATTTCAAAGACAAGCGCCATCGTATCTATGACGGTTTGAACAATGACGTGCATAGTCGCATGATTTTACCGTTACTCAACTTGAAGAAAGCACATATTTTTGTCATTTCTACTTACAACACGTTGGCATTCAGTTCTTTTGAAAAATATGGGAAGAATACGGAAGAAGAACGAAATGCTTTCAAAGAGGAGATAAACAAAGTAGCGAAAGCTCAACAAAGATATTTAGACTTTTGGTCTCGTTTAGCTTTACCAAAAGTTCGTAATCAGCTCTTGAAGAGTCAAAACTCCGTACCAACGCCTGTTTGGGATAATCAAAATTATAGCGGTATTAAGAATGCTAGTCGCCGTGGTTATGGTTCAGATGGCAAGGTTGCAACTCCTATTCGTGAGCTATTTGGCCCAACTGATCGTTGGCATCAAGTTAACGGAGCGATGGGAGCGATGGCAAAAATTTATGAACGTCCATGGAAAGATGATCAGGTTTACTTCATGGTAACTGACATGATTAGTCAGTTTGGTATTTCAGCCTTTACACATGAAACAACTCACATAAACGACCGTATGGCTTACTATGGTGGAGATTGGCATCGTGAAGGTACTGACTTAGAAGCCTTTGCTCAAGGTATGTTACAAACCCCTGATAAATCTACTCCGAATAGTGAGTATAAAGCTCTGGGTATCAACATGGCTTATGAGCGTAAAAATGATGGTGAGCAGTACTACAATTATGATCCAGCTAAGTTAGACAGTCGAGACAAGATTGATAGTTATATGAAAAACTACAATGAGTCTATGATGATGTTAGATTACTTAGAAGCTACTGCCGTTATTAAGCAGAAGTTATCTGATAACTCTAAGTGGTTCAAGAAGATGGATAAAGAGTGGCGTACAAATGCGGATAGAAATCGTTTAATTGGAGAACCACACCAGTGGGACAAATTACGTGATTTGACGGAAGAAGAGAAGAAATTACCAATTGATAGCATTGACAAGTTGGTAGATAATAACTTTGTAACTCTTCATGGTATGCCAAATAACGGTCGCTTCCGTACGGAAGGTTTTGATAGTGCTTATCAAACGGTCAATATGATGGCAGGTATCTTTGGCGGGAATACGAGTCGAAGCACCGTAGGTTCTATTTCCTTTAAACACAATACTTTCCGTATGTGGGGGTTACTATGGTTATGAGAATGGCTTTATCCCTTATGTTTCTAACAAGTTAAAAGGTGATGCCAACAGAGAAAATAAAGGGCTTTTAGGTGATGATTTCATTATCAAGAAAGTTTCTAATAATCAATTCCAAAACCTCGAAGAGTGGAAGAAACATTGGTATCATGAAGTGTATGCGAAAGCACAGAAAGGCTTTGTTGAGATTGAAGTAGACGGTTCTAAGATTTCAACTTACGCTCAACTTCAAAACTTATTTAACACTGCTGTTGAGAAAGACTTGAAAGAAGGTGGTTTCAAGCATACCGAAGGCCTCAAGTGGAAAGTTTATAAGAAATTATTACAAAACACAGATGGTTTTTTAAATCCATTGTTTAAAATATAAAAGGGACAAGTTTTTTGGCTCTTTGTCAACTGTAGTGGGTTGAAGAAAAGCTAATCTCGAGAAAGGACAAATTTCGTCCTTTCTTTTTTGATGTTCAGAGCGATAAAAATGCGTTTTTTGAAGTTTTCAAAGTTCTGAAAACCAAAGGCATTGCGTTTAATAAGTTTGATTAGATTATTAGTGGCTTCCAGTTTGGCGTTAGAATAGGGTAGTTGAAGAGCGTTGACAATTTTCTCTTTGTCCTTTAGAAAGGTTTTCAAGACAGTCTGAAAAAGAGGATGAACCAGCTTTAGATTGTCCTCAATGAGTCCAAAGAATTTCTTCGGCTCCTTATTATGAAAGTGGAAAAGCAAGAGTTGATAGAGATGATAGTGGTGTTTCAAGTCTTCGGAATAGCTCAAAAGCTTGTTTAGGATTTCCTTATTGGTTAAATGCATACGAAAAGTAGGGCGATAAAAATGTTTATCACTCAGTTTACGACTATCCTGATTGATTCATAATTTATACACGCACACGACTCATAGCACGGCTTAGATGTTGTACAATGTGAAAGCGATCCAGAACGATTTTAGCGTTTGGGAGTGAAACAGTCTCGTAGACTGTTTCAGCCTGAGCCTAGAAATTCGAAAGCGAAGTTGTCTAGTCAAGTCATAATAAGGGATAAACATATCCATAGTAATGATTTTGACAGAACTCTCATATTTAAGAAAATGATTTCGGATGATAGATTGTGTTCTACCTTCCAGAACTGTGATGATATTGAGATTGTCAAAAATCTTGAGGGTAATTTCTCAAAGTAACTTCCACTTTCCTGACCAAAGTGGAAATTAGTCTAAAACGGATTTTTATGGTGGAATTAATGTGAGACGTTTGTTAATTATTTTATAGGATTGGCTATTAGTAAGAAATATGGTATAATATAGGGTGAGACCTTCTTAATAAATAGTGAAAGAGTATAAAATGAAAAAAATTGTCATTAACGGTGGGAGACCATTGAAAGGTGAAATTACGATTAGTGGCGCTAAAAATAGTGTCGTTGCCTTGATTCCTGCCATTATTTTATCAGATGATGTTGTGATTTTGGATTGTGTTCCAGACATCTCTGACGTAGCTAGTCTTATTGAGATTATGGAAATCATGGGAGCTAGTGTCAAGCGTTATGACGATGTTCTTGAGATTGATCCTCGTGGTGTTCAAAATAAACCAATACCTTATGGTAAAATTAATAGCTTGCGTGCGTCTTATTATTTCTATGGTAGTCTTTTAGGTCGTTTTGGTGAAGCAACTGTAGGTTTGCCTGGAGGGTGTGACCTAGGACCGCGTCCGATTGATTTGCATTTAAAAGCATTTGAAGCTATGGGAGCTAAGACAACCTACGAGGGAGATAATATGAATCTCTCAACCCAAGGATCAAGTCTACATGGTGCACATGTCTATATGGATACTGTTAGTGTTGGTGCAACAATCAATACGATGCTAGCAGCAGTAAAAGCTAAAGGTCGAACAGTTATTGAAAATGCTGCTCGCGAACCTGAAATTATTGATGTGGCTACATTATTAAACAATATGGGAGCTCATATTCGTGGCGCAGGTACGGATATGATTACTATTGATGGTGTAGATAGCCTTCATGGAACACGTCACCAAGTCATCCCTGACCGTATCGAAGCAGGTACATATATTTCACTGGCTGCTGCAGTAGGTCATGGGATTAGAATTAATAATGTACTTTATGAGCATTTAGAAGGATTTATTGCTAAACTTGAAGAAATGGGTGTTCACATGACTGTTTCTGAAGACAGTATTTTCGTCGAAGAGCAAACAAATCTAAAGGCTGTTAATATTAAGACAGCTCCTTATCCAGGTTTCGCAACAGATCTTCAACAGCCTATTACTCCTTTGCTATTAAAAGCAGAGGGGCGTGGCACATTGATTGATACAATCTATGAAAAACGTGTCAACCATGTTTTTGAATTAGCCAAAATGAATGCAGATATTTCAACAACAAACGACCACATACTTTATAAGGGTGGAAATCCTTTGCAGGGTGCAAAAGTTAAAGCAACAGACCTACGTGCTGGAGCCGCCTTGGTTATTGCTGGCTTGATGGCTGAAGGAAAAACAGAGATTACCAATGTTGAATTCATCCTTCGAGGCTACTCGAATATTATCGAAAAATTGCGTAATCTTGGAGCAGATATTGAGCTAATCGAAGATTAGCAATTTGAGGATTGCAATGAATATCTGGACTAAATTAGCAAAATTTTCTTTCTATGAGACGGAACGTTTATATTTCCGTCCCTTCTTTTTTACAGATGTAGATGATTTTCATCAACTTGCATCAGATCCTGAAAATCTTCAATTTATCTTTCCTGCACAAGCAAGTATTGAAGAAAGTCAGTATGCTCTTGCCAATTATTTTATGAAATCACCATTGGGGATTTGGGCTATTTGTGATAAAAAAGAGCAAAGAATGATTGGAGCTATCAAGTTTGAAAAGCTTGATGAAATTAAGAAAGAAGCAGAAATTGGCTATTTTTTAAAGAAAAACTATTGGTCTCAGGGTTATATGACTGAAGCAGTTACCAAATTACGAGATTTATCCATGAACGAGTTTGCATTGAAGCAACTTTCGATTGTGACACATCTAGAAAAATGTTGCTAGTCAGAAAGTAGCAGAAAAAAATCAGATTTTGTTCTTTATCGTCGTTTTTAAAGGTAGCGATCGTTATACCCGAAAGATGCGGGATTATCTAGAATTCCGTTATACAAAAGGAAATATAAATGAGTAAACACCAAGAAATATTAGCCTACTTGGAAGAATTACCAGTTGGGAAGCGTGTCAGTGTTCGTAGTATTTCAAATCGGCTGGGAGTAAGTGATGGTACGGCATATCGGGCTATCAAAGAAGCTGAAAATAGGGGACTTTGTTGAAACACGTCCTCGAAGTGGAACAGTACGTGTAAAGTCAAAAAAAGTAGCTATTGAGAAATTAACGTTCGCAGAAATTGCAGAAGTTACAGGCTCGGAAGTTTTAGCTGGTCAAGCTGGATTGGATAGAGAATTTAGTAAATTCTCCATTGGAGCGATGACTGAAAAGAATATTCTTTCATATCTTCATGATGGCGGCTTACTTATCGTAGGAGATCGAACACGTATTCAGTTATTAGCACTAGAAAATGAAAATGCTGTCTTGGTAACAGGTGGATTTGAAGTTCATGAAGATGTTTTTGAACCATGCTAATAAAAAAAATATTCCAGTATTGCGCAGTAAACATGATACATTTACAATTGCAACTATGATCAACAGAGCTTTGTCTAATGTTCAGATTAAGACAGATATTTTAACGGTTGAAAAAATCTATCGTACCAGTCATGAATATGGATTTCTACAGGAAACGGATACTGTCAAAGATTATCTAGACTTGGTTCGTAAGAATAGAACGAGCCGTTTTCCTGTCATCAATCAGCATCAGGTCGTTGTTGGTGTAGTTACTATGCGTGATGCTGGGGATAAATCACCTGGTACAACGATAGATAAGGTCATGACAAGGACAGTCTATATGACTGGTTTATCGACGAATATCGCTAACGTTAGCCAGAGAATGATTGCTGAAGACTTTGAAATGGTACCTGTTGTGAGAAGTAATCAAACTTTACTTGGTGTTATTACTAGACGGGATGTCATGGAAAAGATGAGCCGCTCTCAAGTTTCAGCTTTGCCAACATTTTCAGAACAGGTTGGTCAGAAGTTATCTTACCACCATGATGAAGTTGTCATTACGGTTGAACCATTTATGTTGGAAAAAAATGGAGTCCTTGCAAATGGAGTTCTTTCAGAAATTTTGACCCATATGACGCAGGATCTGGTCGTGAATAGCGGACGTAACCTCATCATTGAACAGATGTTGATTTACTTTTTACAGGCTGTTCAGATCGATGATATCTTGCGAATTCAGGCTAGAATTATTCATCATACGAGAAGGTCAGCCATTATTGACTATGACATTTATATCAATCATCAAATCGTATCAAAAGCAAATGTTACTGTAAAAAATTAATTAAAAACTAGGAGAAAAACATGATTACATTAAAATCAGCTAGAGAAATCGAAGCAATGGATAAGGCTGGCGATTTTTCTTGCCAGTATTCACATCGGTTTGCGAGACATCATCAAACCAGGTGTAGATATGTGGGAAGTAGAAGAATATGTGCGTCGTCGTTGTAAAGAAGAAAAATTTCCTCCCTCTTCAAATTGGTGTTGATGGGGCAATGATGGATTATCCATACGCAACTTGTTGTTCGCTTAATGACGAAGTAGCCCATGCTTTTCCACGCCACTATATTTTTGAAGGAAGGCGATTTGCTGAAAGTTGATATGGTTCTTGGTGAGCTAATCGCTAAGTCTGACCTCAATGTTTCTAAACTCAATTTTAACAACGTTGAGCAGATGAAAAAAATATACTCAAAAACTTTACGGGCGGATTGGCAGATTCTTGTTGGGCTTACGCTGTTGGAAAAACCGTCAGAAGAAGTTAAAAAAACTTGATGGATGTTACCAAAGAAGCTATGTATAAGGGAATTGAGCAGGCTGTTGTAGGAAATCGTATTGGAGATATTGGAGCTGCTATTCAGGAATATGCTGAAAGTCGTGGTTACGGAGTTGTTCGTGATCTTGTAGGACACGGTGTTGGTCCAACTATGCATGAAGAACCAATGGTGCCTAACTATGGTATCGCAGGGTCGTGGTCTCCGCCTTCGTGAAGGCATGGTCTTAACCATTGAACCTATGATCAATACAGGTGATTGGGAAATCGATACAGATATGAAAAACAGGCTGGGCACATAAAACAATCGATGGTGGACTATCATGTCAGTACGAGCATCAGTTTGTTATTACTAAAGATGGGACCTGTAATCTTGACAAGTCAAGGTGAAGAGGGAACTTATTAATCAAAAAAGGAGCTCAGCTCCTTTTTTTGATTCTTTCAAGTTGAAAATAAATTTGCGTAGCAGATATCTTACAAACGTTTTCTTTTATAGTAAAAATAAAAGATGACTATATGAAAGAAGGTTTTTAATTGGAAAGTATTTTATTTTTTTATTTCTGTCTTTATTGCTGGGGTCTTGTCATTCTTTTCTCCCTGTATCTTTCCCTTGTTACCAGTCTACGCAGGTGTTCTGCTAGATGATCAAGAGAAGTCAAAGACATTTCGTTTTTGGGTAAAGATGTTGACTGGTCAGGATTGATTCGTACCCTCTGTTTTCATTGCGGGTATCTCTCTCATTTTCTTTTATTCTTGGATTTGGAGCAGGATTCCTTGGGAATTTACTTTATGCTGTCTGGTTCCGTTATGTCATGGGAATCATGATTATCATACTGGGATTGCATCAGATGGAAATTCTTCATCTACAAAAATTAGAGGTACAAAAAACAGTAACATTTAAGCAAAAACAGTCTAGTAAATATCTCTCGGCTTTTTTACTGGGTATCAGCTTCAGCTTTGGCTGGACTCCATGTATAGGTCCAGTTTTAAGTTCTGTTTTAGCACTGGCTGCCCTCAGGAGGAAATGGAGCTCTTCAGGGGCCTTTATTAACCCTCATTTACACTCTCGGAATGGCACTTCCATTTTTAGTTCTGGCCTTGGCATCAGGTCTTGTCATGCCTTATTTTAGTAGAATCAAATTCCCACATACTTTTATTGAAGAAAATTGGTGGTTTATTGATCGTTCTCATGGGAATTTTATTAATGTTGGGACAGTTAAATGTCTTATCTGGAATATTAGGATAAAAGGAGTAATCTATGAAAAAAATTATCTATTTTGGACTTAGTTTCTTGTCTCTCTTTCTTCTGATTGCTTGTGGCAAGGAAGAGAAAAAATCAAGTCCACAAAATCAATCAAATCAGACACAACAAGCTCCTGTGAAGCAAGTAGCTATTGGAGCAGAAGCACCTGATTTCACCCTCCAATCGATGGATGGAAAAGAAGTGAAATTATCTGATTTTAAAGGTAAAAAAGTTTATCTTAAATTTTGGGCATCTTGGTGCGGACCATGTAAGAAGAGTATGCCAGAATTGATGGAACTTGCTGCTAAGGAAGATCGTGGTTTCGAAATTTTATCTGTCATTGCGCCAGGGCTTCAAGGTGAAAAAACGATAGACCAATTTCCAAAGTGGTTTGAGGAACAAGGTTATAAAGACATCCCCGTTTTATATGATACAAAAGGAGCTGTTTTTCAAGATTATCAAATTCGAAGTATCCCTACAGAGTATCTAATTGATTCACAAGGTAAAATTGCTAAGATGCAATTAGGTGCAATTAGTAACGCAGATGCAGAAGCAGCTTTTGCTCAAATGAAATAAAGTAATGAAATATAAAAATGTCTAGACAAATCGTCTAGACATTTTTTCTAACTTAAATTAGTTTTTTGAAGCAGCTTGGAATTCAGGGTTTTTCCAAGCTTCATCAATAATAGCTTGCAATTCTTTTAGCTGAAGCTTGCATTTTTTGAGTTTCAGCATCGTTCAATGGGATGTTTACTGGACGCACAATACCGTGTGCTCCAACAACAGCTGGTTGACCGATGAAGACATCTTTGATTCCGTATTGACCTTCTTGGAATACAGAAAGTGGAAGTACTGCATTTTCATCGTCAAGGATTGCTTTAGTGATACGAGCAAGGGCAACTGCGATACCGTAGTATGTAGCACCTTTCTTGTTGATGATTGTGTAAGCAGCGTCACGAACACCTTCGAACAATTCGATCAATTCAGTTTCTTGAACGTTTTGAGTGTCTTTCAAGAATTCTTCAAGGTTAACACCTGCGATGTTAGCGTGTGACCAAACGGCAAATTCTGAGTCACCGTGTTCACCCATGATGTAAGCGTGAACTGAACGAGCGTCTACATCCAATTTTTCAGCAAGGGCTTGACGGAAACGAGCTGAGTCAAGTGAAGTACCTGAACCGATAACGCGTTCTTTAGGGAATCCTGAGAATTTCCATGTAGAGTATGTCAAAACGTCAACTGGGTTAGCAGCTACAAGGAAGATACCGTTAAATCCTGATTCAACAACTTGTGTTACGATAGATTTGTTGATTGCAAGGTTTTTACCAACAAGGTCAAGACGAGTTTCACCTGGTTTTTGAGGGGCACCTGCAGTAATTACAACAAGGTCAGCATCCGCACAGTCAGCGTACTCAGCTGCATAAATCTTCTTAGGTGAAGTGAAAGCAAGGGCGTGGCTAAGGTCAAGCGCATCACCAACAGCTTTTTCGTGCAATTGAGGAATTTCAATGATACCAAGTTCTTGGGCAATTCCTTGGTTAACAAGAGCGAAAAGCGTAAGATGAACCTACGGCACCGTCACCAACGAGGATAACTTTTTTGTGTTGTTTAGTTGCTGTCATTAGTCTAAACATCTCCTTTGTTTTTTTAAGGGTAATACCCTGTTTAGTTTCATTCTATCACTTTTAAATAGCTTTGTCACGAATATAACATCCACTTTAGCCATGTAAACGTTTTAGTCATACTGTAACACTGAAAATAAGAGTACAAACTATGGTATAATATATCTAGTTACTAATAGTGAAATGAGGGCATTTGTTAATGCAAGATAAAAAAATTTAGTGAATGTCAATCTGACAAAGGAGATGAAGACCAGCTTTATCGACTACGCCATGAGTGTTATCGTATCGCGTGCTCTTCCTGATGTTCGAGATGGTTTGAAACCAGTTCATCGTCGTATTCTATACGGTATGAACGAATTAGGGTGTACACCAGATAAACCTCATAAGAAATCTGCTCGTATTACAGGGGATGTCATGGGTAAATACCACCCACACGGTGACTCATCTATCTACGAAGCTATGGTTCGTATGGCGCAATGGTGGAGTTATCGATACATGCTTGTAGATGGGCATGGGAATTTTGGTTCTATGGATGGTGATGGTGCCGCAGCTCAGCGTTATACTGAAGCACGTATGAGTAAGATTGCTCTTGAGATGCTTCGCGACATCAATAAAAAAATACCGTTGATTTTGTAGATAACTATGATGCCAATGAACGTGAACCCCTGGTTCTACCAGCTCGTTTCCCAAATCTTTTGGTCAATGGAGCTACAGGTATCGCTGTTGGTATGGCGACTAATATTCCGCCACATAACTTGGGTGAAACCATTGATGCAGTGAAGTTGGTCATGGATAATCCAGAAGTTACAACCAAGGAATTAATGGAAGTTCTTCCTGGTCCAGATTTTCCAACTGGTGCCCTTGTTATGGGGAAATCAGGTATTCATAAGGCCTACGAAACTGGTAAAGGATCGATTGTGCTTCGTTCTCGTACTGAAATCGAAGAAACTAAAGACTGGTCGCGAACGTATCGTTGTAACAGAATTTCCATATATGGTCAACAAGACCAAAGTCCATGAACATATTGTGCGTTTGGTTCAGGAAAAACGTATCGAAGGTATTACAGCTGTTCGTGACGAATCAAACCGTGAGGGAGTTCGCTTCGTAATTGAGGTGAAGCGTGATGCATCTGCTAATGTTATTTTGAACAACTTGTTCAAGATGACTCAGATGCAAACTAGCTTTGGATTTAACATGCTGGCTATCCAGAATGGTGTTCCAAAGATTCTTTCTCTTCGTCAAATCTTGGATGCTTATATTGAGCACCAAAAAGAAGTGGTGACTCGTCGTACTCAATTTGACAAAGAGAAAGCTGAAGCGCGTGCACACATCTTAGAAGGTTTGTTGATTGCTCTGGACCACATCGACGAAGTTATTCGTATCATCCGTGCCAGTGAAACGGATGCAGAAGCCCAAGCTGAATTGATGAGCAAGTTCAAGTTATCTGAACGTCAAAGTCAAGCAATTCTCGATATGCGTCTTCGTCGTTTGACAGGTTTGGAACGTGACAAGATTCAGTCAGAATATGATGAGCTTATTGCTTTGATTGCTGACTTGGCAGACATTCTTGCAAAACCAGAACGCGTAGCGCAAATTATCAAGGAAGAATTGGATGAGGTCAAACGTAAGTTTGGTGATCCACGTCGTACTGAGTTGATGGTTGGTGAAGTCTTGACTCTTGAAGATGAAGACTTGATTGAAGAGTCTGATGTTCTCATCACTCTATCAAATAAAGGTTATATCAAACGTTTGGACCAAGACGAATTTACAGCTCAAAAACGTGGTGGACGTGGCGTTCAAGGAACTGGAGTTAAGGACGATGACTTTGTGCGTGAATTGGTTTCAACCAGCACTCACGATCATTTGCTATTCTTTACTAATAAAGGACGTGTTTATCGTCTTAAGGGGTATGAAATTCCAGAATACGGTCGTACAGCCAAAGGGTTGCCAGTTGTCAATCTTTTGAAATTGGATGAAGGTGAAAGCATTCAAACCATTATCAATGTTGAATCAGAACGTAGTGATGATGCTTATCTCTTCTTTACAACTCGAGCTGGTATTGTTAAGAGAACCAGCGTTAAAGAATTCGCAAACATTCGTCAAAATGGTCTCAAAGCCTTAAATCTGAAAGATGAGGATGAGTTGATTAATGTCTTACTAACTGAAAAAGACACAGATATCATCATCGGAACCAGATTAGGTTATGCCGTTCGTTTCAATCAGTCTTCAGTTCGTAGTATGAGTCGTATCGCCACTGGTGTTAAAGGGGTAAAACTTCGTGAAGGTGATGCTGTAGTTGGAGCGAGAGTGATTACTGATCAAGATGAAGTCCTTATCATTACTGAAAAAGGATACGGTAAGCGCACAGTTGCGACTGAATATCCCAACAAAAGGGCGTGCTGGTAAGGGAATGAAAAACAGCCAATGTTACTGAAAAAAATGGTCCTCTGGCTGGTCTCTTAACAGTAAAAAGGGGACGAAGATCTGATGATTATCACTGATACAGGTGTCATGATTCGAACCAATGTTGCCAATATTTCACAAACGGGACGTTCAACTATGGGAGTAAAAAGTGATGCGTCTAGATCAAGATGCTAAGATTGTGACTTTTTACAAGTGTTTGCAGCAGCAGAAAAAAAGAAGAAGTTGGGGCAGAACAGGAAACAGAAAGTGAAGCATAATGTCTCAAAAAGAATCAAAAGTAAAAATAAACGTAAGAATCTACTGATTAACATACTGGCAGGATTTCTAATCTTGCTATCCATCGCTTTAATCTTTTCAATGCTAAATATTCGTGATATGTTCATGATTTGGAATACTAATAAGTATCAGGTCAGTCAAGTAACCAAAAGGAAGAGATTGAAGAGAACAAAGAAACAGAAGGAAATTTTCGATTTTGACTCTGTAAAAATCACTTTCCTCGAGAGCAGTCCTATCAGCTCAATGGAATTCCCAGCAACTTCCGGTAATTGGAGGGATTGCCATTCCCTGAAGCTTGAAATGAATCTACCAATATTTAAGGGACTCGATAATGTTAACCTCTTTTTATGGTGCTGGGACAATGAAAGCCAAATCAGGTAATGGGGGAAGGAAATTATTCTCTAGCAAGTCACCGTATATTTGCAGGTGAAAAATGCAGACAAGAAATTATTTTCTCCTCTTGCTCGATGCTGAGAAAGGGATGAAAATTTATCTGACTGATAAAGAAAAAAAGTCTATACATACGAGATTGAAGAAGTTAAAATTGTAACCCTGATCGCGTAGATGTAAATTGACGAACGTGATGGGAATTAAAGAGATTACCTTGGTAACCTGTGAAGATGCTAATGCAGTTGAGAGGATTATCGTTAAAGGGAATTTGACAGAGATAAAAATCTTATGCAGAGACTCCATCAGATATCTTAGAAGCCTTTAATAAACCCTATAAACAATTTTATGAATAGTAGAAGAGGTTGGGACAAAAGAGCCCGACCTCATTTTTTATTAGCAATCAAACTTTGACGCGGTAGCTGATTGAACTTTTTGTTCGTCTTTTAGACTCCAAAAAGCTCCTAATCATACTCGCGGGGCTGGGACTACGAAATCGAGACTTTGTCTATCGATTTCTGTCCCACCGCCTTTTTCTTGTCAATTTCAGAAAATAGATAGGAAAAAGACTTTTCAATTTTGGTAAAAAGTAGTATAATGTTTCTATTATAGAAATTTTTAGAAAATTCCGAAAGAGGTTTGTTATGGGATACACAGTTGCTGTTGTCGGCGCTACAGGTGCCGTTGGTGCTCAAATGATCAAAAATGTTGGAAGAATCAACTCTTCCTATCGATAAGATTCGTTACCTTTGCGTCTGCACGTTCTGCAGGAAAGGTCTTTGCAATTCAAAGGTCAAGATGTGACCATCGAAGAAACAACAGAAGACGCTTTTGAAGGGGTTGATATTGCTCTTTTCTCAGCTGGTGGATCAACTTCTGCAAAAATATGCACCTTATGCTGTTAAAGGCAGGCGCAGTCGTCGTAGATAACACTTCTTACTTCCGTCAAAATCCAGATGTACCATTGGTTGTTCCTGAAGTGAATGCCCACGCCCTTGATGCTCACAACGGAATCATCTCTTGTCCTAACTGTTCAACAATTCAAATGATGGTGGCTCTTGAGCCCGTTCGTCAAAAATGGGGGATTGGACCGTATCATCGTTTCAACTTACCAAGCAGTTTCAGGTGCTGGTATGGGAGCAATTCTTGAAACTCAACGTGAGCTTCGTGAAGTCTTGAATGATGGCGTAAATCCACGTGATTTGCATGCGGAAATCTTGCCTTCAGGTGGCGATAAGAAACACTATCCAATTGCCTTCAACGCTCTTCCGCAAATTGACGTCTTTCACTGATAATGACTACACTTACGAAGAGATGAAGATGACCAATGAAACCAAGAAAAATCATGGAAGACGATAGCATTGCCGTATCAGCAACATGTGTACGTATTCCAGTTTTGTCAGCTCACTCTGAGTCAGTCTATATTGAAACAAAAGAAGTAGCACCAATTGAAGAAGTGAAAGCTGCTATTGCTGCATTCCCAGGTGCAGTTCTTGAAGATGATGTTGCTCACCAAATCTATCCTCAAGCAGTTAATGCTGTTGGTTCACGTGATACTTTCGTTGGACGTATCCGTAAAGATTTGGATGCAGAAAAAAAGGTATTCATATGTGGGTAGTTTCTGATAACCTTTCTTAAAGGTGCTGCTTGGAACTCAGTTCAAATCTGCAGAAACACTTCACGAACGTGGATCTAGTACGCCCAACAGCTGAATTAAAATTTGAATTGAAATAATGTGTAGGAGTTCATTTTGAACTCCTTCTTTAAAAATAGAAAGGTGTTTTGTATGTCTTATCAAGATTTAAAAGATTGTAAAATTATCACAGCCTTTATTACTCCTTTTTCATGAAGATGGATCTATCAATTTCGATGCCATTCCAAAAGTTGATTGAACATTTATTGGCATCATCATACAGATGGAATTCTCCTAGCAGGAACAACTGCTGAGAGTCCGACTCTAACTCACGATGAGGAGTTGCAGTTGTTTGCGGCTGTTCAAAAGGTTGTCAACGGACGAGTTCCTTTAATCGCTGGTGTTGGTACCAATGATACACGTGACTCTATTGAGTTCGTCAAAGAGGTAGCAGAGTTTGGCGGTTTTGCGGCTGGTCTTGCGATTGTTCCTTACTATAACAAACCATCCCAAGAAGGTATGTATCAACACTTTAAAGCTATTGCAGATGCCTCTGATTTGCCAATTATTATTTATAACATTCCAGGTCGTGTAGTTGTCGAAATGACTCCAGATACCTTACTTCGTTTGGCAGAACATCCAAATATTATTGGTGTCAAAGAATGTACCAGTCTTGCCAATATGGCTTACTTGATTGAGCATAAACCAGAGGAATTCTTGGTGTACACTGGTGAGGATGGTGATGCTTTCCATGCTATGAACCTTGGTGCAGACGGAGTTATATCTGTTGCTTCCCACACAAATGGGGATGAGATGCATGAAATGTTTCACTGCAATCGAAGAAAGTGATATGAAGAAAGCGGCAGCTATTCAACGTAAATTTATTCCTAAAGTCAATGCTCTCTTCTCTTACCCAAGTCCGGCACCTGTTAAGGCAGTACTCAACTATATGGGATTCGAAGCTGGGCCAACTCGTCTACCTTTGGTTCCTACGCCTGAAGAGGATGCTAAACGCATTATCAAGGTTGTTATTGATGGGGACTACGAAGCAACCAAGGCAACTGTCACTGGAGTCCTTCGTCCTGATTACTAAGATAACTAATATAAAAACTTTCTAAACAAGTAAAATTGTTGGGAAGTTTTTCTTTTCTACGAATAAATAGATAGAGAGAAAAACAAGGAGTCTATCATGAAAGATTAAGATTGATAATTTTGAGATTTATAAGTTGAAACAAGCAGGTTTAAGTAATCAACAGGTTTTAAAGGTACTTCAATATGGAGAAATCTATGATCAAGAATTAACCCTAGAAACGATAGCAGAAGCATCTGAGTGTAGAAATCCAGTGGTTTTTATGGAACGTTACCATAAACTCACCTTTGAAAGTATGGAGCGATTAAGAAAGTGACTTTTGAAAAATTTCCTCTTTTTCCATCCTAGACGATGTCTATCCCTTTGCTCTCAGTGAAATCTATGATGCTCCAGTATTGTTATTTTATAAGGGCGATTTAAATCTCTTAAAGTTACCTAAGATTGCGGTTGTAGGCAGTCGCTCTTGTAGTCAAACAGGGACAAAATCAGTCCGTAAGGTTATTGAAGAACTGGAGAATGAGCTGGTGATTGTGAGTGGGCTTGCTAGAGGGATTGATACTGCAGCGCATATGTCTATTCTTCAAGGTGGTGGAAAAACCATTGCAGTCATTGGGACTGGCTTGGATGTCTATTATCCACGATCTAATAAACGACTGCAGGACTACATCGGTGAATATCATTTGCTACTGAGTGAATATGGACCGGGTGAAGAACCCTTGAAATATCACTTTCCAGCACGAAATCGGATTATTGCTGGCCTATGTATGGGTGTCATCGTTGCTGAGGCAAAGATGAGATCTGGTAGTTTGATTACTTGTGAGCGAGCTATGGAAGAAGGAAGAGATGTTTTTGCTATTCCAGGTAGCATTTTAGATGGTCGTTCAGATGGTTGTCATCACTTGGTTCAAGAAGGTGCAAAACTTGTTTCAAGTGGTCAGGATGTGCTAGCAGAATTTGAATTTTAAGAACTAGTAAGGTTTTATCGGTTAAACTTTTTCTTCTATATATAGGAGTTAAGTCTTGACAGGTTTTTAAAAAAATGGTTTACACTTTATAAAGTTTATTACTTTGAAAAGGTGTGATACTGTAGCTACGGCAACAAAGAAGAAAAAAATCAACAGTTAAAAATTTAGTAATCGTGGAGTCGCCTGCAAAGGCTAAAACGATTGAAAAAAATACCTGGGTAGAAATTATAAGGTTTTAGCCAGTGTTGGTCATATTCGTGATTTGAAAAATCCAGTATGTCAGTCGATGTAGAAAAATAATTATGAACCCCAATATATCAATATTCGTGGGAAAGGTCCTCTGATCAATGACTTGAAAAAGAAGCTAAAAAAGCCAATAAAGTCTTTCTCATAGTGACCCGGACCGCGAAGGAGAAGCAATTTCTTGGCATTTAGCTCATATTCTCAATCTAGATGAAAATGATGCTAACCGTGTTGTTTTTCAACGAGATTACCAAGGATGCGGTAAAAAAATGCTTTTAAAGAACCTCGTAAGATTGACATGGATTTGGTGGATGCCCAACAAGCTCGTCGTGTCTTGGACCGCTTTGGTAGGTTATTCTATTTCACCAATTCTTATGGAAAGAAAGGTCAAGAAGGGCTTGTCAGCTGGCCGTGTTCAGTCTGTTGCTCTCAAGTTAATCATTGACCGTGAAAATGAGATCAATGCTTTTCAACCAGAAGAATATTGGACTATTGATGGAGTCTTCAAAAAGGGGACTAAGCAATTCCAAGCATCCTTCTATGGAATGAATGGCAAGAAGATGAAATTGACAAGCAATGAAGAGGTCAAAGAAATCTTGTCTCATCTATCCAGCAAAGACTTTACAGTTGATCAGGTAGATAAAAAAGAACGCAAGCGTAACGCTCCACTCCCTTATACTACCTCAACTATGCAGATGGATGCAGCTAATAAAATCAATTTCCGTACTCGAAAGACCATGATGGTTGCCCAGCAACTCTATGAAGGGATTAATATTGGTACGGGCGTCCAAGGTTTGATTACCTATATGCGTACAGACTCGACTCGTATCAGTCCAGTTGCTCAAAATGAAGCTGCAAACTACATTAATGAACGTTTTGGCAGTAAATATTCTAAACATGGCAGCAAGGTAAAGAATGCGACTGGTGCTCAGGATGCCCATGAGGCTATCCGCCCATCAAGTGTCTTTTAACACGCCAGAAAAAGATCGCTAAATACTTAGACAAAGACCAACTTAAGCTTTATACCCTTATCTGGAATCGCTTTGTAGCGAGTCAGATGACGGGTGCTATCTTTGATACCATGGCTGTGAAGCTCTCTCAAAATGGAGTTCAGTTTGCAGCGAATGGTAGTCAGGTCAAATTTGACGGTTACTTGGCCATTTACAATGATTCAGATAAGAATAAGATGTTGCCGGATATGGCAGTTGGTGATGTCGTCAAAGCAGGTCAATAGTAAAGCCTGAGCAACACTTCACTCAACCACCAGCCCGATATTCGGAAGCAACACTGATTAAAACTTTGGAAGAAAACGGAGTCGGTCGCCCATCAACTTATGCACCTACAATTGAAACCATTCAAAAGCGCTATTATGTGCGTTTGGCAGCCAAGCGTTTTGAACCGACAGAATTGGGAGAAATTGTTAACAAGCTCATCGTTGAATATTTCCCTGATATCGTCAATGTAACCTTTACAGCTGAAATGGAAGGTAAACTGGATGATGTCGAAGTTGGAAAAAGAGCAGTGGCAACGAGTCATTGATGAATTTTATAAACCCTTCTCTAAAGAGGTTGCCAAAGCCGAAGAGGAAATGGAAAAAATCCAAATCAAGGATGAGCCAGCAGGATTTGATTGTGAAGAGTGTGGCAGTCCGATGGTCATTAAACTTGGTCGTTTTGGTAAGTTCTATGCTTGTAGCAATTTCCCAGATTGCCGTCATACACAGGCTATCGTGAAAGAGATTGGTGTTGAGTGTCCAAGCTGTCATCAAGGTCAAATTATTGAACGAAAAAAACCAAGCGTAATCGTATCTTTCTATGGTTGCAATCGCTATCCAGAGTGTGAATTCACTTCTTGGGATAAAGCCTGTTGGACGAGATTGTCCAAAATGTGGCAACTTCCTCATGGAGAAAAAGTCCGTGGTGGCGGTAAGCAGATCGTTTGTAGCAATGGTGATTACGAAGAAGAAAAAAATCAAAATAAAATGAGTTCTGAAAAGTAAATTTTCAGGCTCTTTTTAGTAAAAGGCTTGACAAAATTCCTTACTTTGTGGGAAACTAATAGATGATTATTTATAACTAGGAGAAGTTATGCGTATTGTTTATCTGATTATTGATTTCTGTCATTGGCTCTGGCTATTGTTGGAGTTGTTCTTGCCCTTGTTGCCCACGACCCTTTTCTTTTTGTTGTCTATTGCTTGTTTTTCGAGAAGTTCCAAGCGTTTTGAAGATTGGCTTTATCATACCAAACTTTATCAGACTTACGTGGCGGACTTTCGTGAGACCAAGTCTATTGCGCGTGAACGTAAGAAAAAAATTATTGTATCGATTTATATCTTGATGGGAATTTCCATTTATTTTTGCGCCTCTTTTACCAGTCAAAAATCGGTTTGGGATGTTTAACCATCTTTATTACCTACTATCTTTTTAAGGTGATTCCTGATAAAGAATAACTTTAATAAGTAACGATTTTCCTTGATAAAAAACAAAAAAACATATTCGAAAATAATATGATATAATAAATTTAAACTAATCTTCAAGGAGAATCAAATGATTTACGAATTTTGTGCTGAAAAATGTAACCTTGCTTGAAAAAAAGCTATGCAGGCAGGAGCTCGTCGCATCGAGCTTTGTGACAATCTAGCAGTTGGTGGAACAACTCCAAGCTACGGAGTAACCAAGGCAGCTGTGAAGCTGGCGGTCGACTACTGATACGACCATTATGACTATGATTCGTCCACGTGGTGGTGACTTTGTTTACAATGACCTCGAGATTGCTATCATGCTCGAGGATATTCGACTAACTGCTCAGGCAGGTAGCCAAGGTGTCGTCTTTGGTGCCTTAACAGCTGATCAGAAGTTGGACAAGGCCAATATTGAAAAATTAATTGCTGCATCTAAAGGTATGGAAATTGTTTTCCATATGGCATTTTGATGAATTGAGCGATCAAGATCAGTTGGAAGCTATTGACTGGCTCAGCCAAGCTGGAGTGACACGCATTCTGACTCGTGCTGGTGTATCTGGCGATTCTCTAGAGAAACGTTTTGCTCACTATCATAGAATTCTAGAACACGCTGCAGGAAAAATTGAAATTTTACCTGGTGGAGGGATTGACATGGACAACCGTCAAACCTTTATTGACCAACTGGGTGTGACACAATTACATGGAACTAAGGTTGTCTTTTAAAAAATAGAAAGGAACTGCTAGCTTTTGGTAGCAGTTTTCGCTTATGTTTGAAATTTTTAAAGCCTATCAGTTTAATAGTAAAAAGGCTAAAGAGTATGGATTTGTAGAAAATCAAGGCGTATGGAACCATAGTTCGACTATCTTGCAGGGAGATTTTCTCATGATGGTTACAGTTGAGGATGGGGACTTAAGTTTTCAAGTTTATGACCAAGAAACTGGCGAACTCTATCCTCAAGTTCATATGGAAAGTATGAGAGGTACTTTTGTCGGAAGCTGTTCGAGAGGCTTGTTTAGAAGTTCTTTATGACATTCGAAAAGGCTTGTTTTGACGTGCAGGAATTTCTCTGTCCTCAGACCAAGAGAATCATGGCACTCGTTCAAGAAAAGTATGGAAATCAATTGAATATCTATGGGAGAAATCCCCTGATACAGCTGTTTCTGCGCCATGAGGGCAATCAAAAGTGGTATGCTGTTTTTGATGAGAATCTCTTGGGATAAGCTTGAAAAGGGGAGAGAAGGACTAGTGGAAGCAGTCAATCTCAAACATGATCAAGTATCTGATTTGTTGGTAAAAAGGGAATTTATCCAGCCTTTCATATGAACAAGCGCTACTGGATAAGTGTGCCACTTGATGACAGTTTATCAGATGAAGAGGTGCTTGAATTGATCGAAAAAGTTGGAACTTGACCTTGAAAAAAAGTAATTAGATTTTGCTTGATTTTTCAAATACTTTCAATTAGCAAAAATATTCTTTACTGAAGAAATTTTTCAGAAAAATATTGGATTTTTTTCTTGACATGTGTTTTTCCTATGCTAAAAATACTAAACAAGATATCAAACGAAGGAGAAAAGTCAAAACATGAAAAACAGCTAAGTTTAATCAATTTGCTTTGTTGTTGAGGTACTCGGACTAGTGCAAAAGCATTAGTCCTGTTTGGCTTACTCAAGCGGGAGTAAATCAACATCTCGCTTGGAACTCCGAGCGAGATGTTTTTAAAACCGAATTTAGAAAAGGGAAATCTTATGAGAACAGTTGAATTTCTAGATACTAGCCTTCGAGATGGTGAGCAGACACCAGGTGTTAATTTTTCGATCAAGGAAAAGATTGCCATTGCAAGACAACTGGAAAAATGGGGAATTTCGGCAATTGAAGCTGGTTTTCCAGCAGCTAGTCCAGACTCATTTACTGCAGTTCAGGAAATCGCAAAAGTCTTGAAGAAAACAGCGGTAACTGGTTTAGCTCGCTCTGTTAAATCAGATATTGACGCTTGTTATGAAGCACTTAAGGATGCTAAGTATCCACAAATCCATGTTTTTATCGCTACTAGTCCTATTCATCGTGAATTTAAGTTGAATAAAAGCAAAGAGGAAATATTGGAAGCTATTAAAGAGCATGTTTCCTATGCACGTAGTAAATTTGAAGTGGTAGAATTTTCTCCTGAAGATGCGACTAGAACTGAGCTGATTTCCTCTACAAGTCGTTCAAACAGCGGTAGACTGCAGGTGCGACTTATATCAATATTCCTGACACGGTTGGTTTTACCACACCAGAGGAATATGGGAATATCTTCAAGTATCTGATTGACAATGTTAAAGACTGATCGTCAGATTATCTATTCACCTCACTGTCACGATGACCTTGGAATGGCAGTTGCTAATAGCCTTGCTGCTGTTAAGAATGGTGCAGGGGCGTGTTGAAGGAACCATTAACGGTATTGGAGAACGAGCTGGGAATGCTGCTTTAGAAGAAATAGCGGTAGCTCTCAATATTCGCCAAGATTATTACCAAGCAGAGACAAGTATTGTCCTAAAACGAAACGATTAATACGTCCGAAATGGTTTCTCGCTTTCTCAGGAATTCCAGTTCCAAAAATAAGGCGGTTGTTGGAGGAAATGCCTTCTCTCACGAATCAGGTATTCACCAAGATGGTGTTCTTAAAAATCCTCTCACTTATGAAATCATTACACCTGAATTGGTTGGGTGTCAAGAGTAATAGTCTTCCACTCGGTAAATTGTCTGGTCGCCATGCCTTTTGTTGAGAAACTAAGAGATTTGGCTCTAGACTTTACAGACGAAGATATCAAAGCCACTCTTTACTAAGTTCAAGGCCTTGGCAGATAAGAAGCAAGAAATCACAGATGCTGATATTCGAGCTCTGGTAGCTGGCACCATGGTTGAAAAATCCAGAAGGTTTTCCACTTTGATGATTTGCAACTTCAAACCCATTCTGAAAAATGACATTGAAGCGACAGTTAGATTAGCTAATTTTGATGGTGAGAAAGTTGAATTTAATGCAACAGGTCAAGGTTCTGTTGAAGCTATCTTTCAACGCTATTGATAAATTCTTTAATCAATCTGTTCGCTTGGTATCCTATACGATTGATGCGGTAACTGATGGGATTGATGCCCAGGCACGTGTATTGGTCACTGTTGAAAACAGAGATACAGAGACTATCTTTAACGCAGCTGGACTTGATTTCGATGTGTTGAAGGCTTCGGCTATTGCCTACATCAATGCCAATACCTTTGTTCAAAAAGAGAAATGCTGGTGAGATGGGAACAACAGTTTCCCTATCGCGACATGCCTACTGTGTAAAGGAGAAAGCTATGACAAAGAAAAATAGTTGCCCTAGCAGGTGATGGTATCGACCCAGAAATCATGGAAGCTGGTTTAGAAGTTTCTGGAGCTCTAGCTGAAAAAAACAGGTTTTGACTATGAGATTGACAGACGACCTTTTTGGGAGGTGCGGGTATTGATGCTGCAGGACATCCCTTGCCAGACGAAACGCTCAAGGCTTCTAGAGAAGCGGATGCTATTCTACTAGCTGCAATCGGTAGTCCTCAGTATGATGATGCTCCAGTTCGACCCGAACAAGGGCTTCTGGCCCTTCGAAAGGAACTCAATCTCTATGCCAATATTCGTCCAGTTAAAATTTTTGAGAGTCTCAAGCACTTATCACCTCTGAAGCCAGAACGAATAACTGGTGTTGACTTTGTGGTAGTGCGTGAGTTGACAGGTGGGATTTACTTTGGAGATCATATCCTTGAAGAGAAATCGGCACGTGATATCAATGAATACAGCTATGAAGAAGTAGAGAGGATTATACGCAAGGCCTTCGAAATTGCAAGAAGTCGGAGAAAAGTTGTTACCAGTATCGATAAGCAAAATGTTTTGGCAACATCAAAACTATGGCGGAGAGTTGCTGATGAAGTCGCAAAAGATTTTTCCGGATGTAACTTTGGAACATCAGCTGGTAGACTCAGCTGCCATGCTCATGATTACAAATCCAGCTAAGTTTCGATGTTATCGTGACAGAGAATCTTTTTCGGAGATATCTTTATCTGATGAATCAAGCGTTCTATCTGGTACACTTGGGGTTATGCCATCAGCCAGCCACTCTGAAGATGGTCCGAGTCTCTATGAACCGATTCACGGTTCGGCACCTGATATTGCTGGACAAGGCATTGCCAATCCTATTTCCATGATTTTATCAGTTGCCATGATGCTGAGAGACAGCTTTGGACGTTATGAGGATGCGCAGCGTATCGAACGTGCTGTTGAAGAAACTTTTAGCTGCTGGCATTTTAACGAGAGATATAGGAGGACAGGCTTCGACTAAAGGAAATGACAGAAGCCATTATCGCAAGACTATGAAACTAAACGAAGGAATAACTTTCTGCCCTCCTGATTTGGAATCTTATCATTTTCTTGATCTATGGCATTGACAAATTCAAGGCAAGAAGAGGTGCTTGCGCATCCCAGAAAAAAATATTTACTATCATTTGCATTCTTTTGTGGTGGTTTTGGTGCCTGGTTGGCAGGAATCACTTTTCATCACAAGACTAGAGAAAATGGTACTTTAAAACAGTTTGGTTCTTAGGGATAGTGACTACACTAGTAGCTTTGTATTTTGTATGGAGGTAATGAATGGCAGGAAAAATCGATTTTTGATAAATTATGGGACCTCCATGTGATCACAGGAGAAGAGGGACAACCACAGCTTATGTATGGATCAACACTATATTCACGAGGTGACCAGTCCTCAGGCTTTTCAAGGATTGCGAGATGCAGGGACGTAGATTGAGACGACCAGATTTAACATTTGGGACCTTTGACCACAATGTTTCCGACAGTTAATATTTATGATATTCGAGATGTAATATCCAAGGCTCAAATTGATAAGTTGGCAGAAAATGTTGAGGAATTCGGGATTGAACATGCGGCCCATGGTTCTGAAAAAAACAGGGCATCGTTCACATGGTTGGTCCAGAAACAGGACGAACACAACCAGGAAAAATTCATCGTCTGTGGTGATAGCCATACAGCAACCCATGGAGCTTTTTGGAGCGATTGCATTTCGGAATTGGGAACCAGTGAGGTTGAACATGTCTTTGCAACTCAAACCATTTGGCAGGTTAAAGCCTAAAGAAAATGTTGGTGGAATTCACAGGAGTTCCTCAAAAGGAGTTTATTCCAAGATTTCATCCTAGCCTTGATTGCCAAGTACGGCGTTGCTTGTGGTGTTGGCTACGTGGTGGAATATCGAGGTCAAGCGATTGATGCACTTGAGCATGGAAGAGCGAATGACCATCTGCAATATGTCCATCGAGTTTGGCTCTAAGATGGGAATCATGAATCCCAGATCAGACCACCTATGACTATCTAGAGGGACGTGAGTGTATTCCCAAAGATTTTGATGCAGCAGTTGCTGATTGGAAAAGGCTGGTTAGTGACGACGATGCCGTTTATGACAAGGTTATCCGAATGGATGTCTCTGAATTGGCTCCTATGGTGACTTGGGGAACCAATCCAGCTATGGGTGTTGATTTTGATAGTAGCTTCCAGAAATAAAGGATATGAATGATGAACGTGCTTATCATTACATGGATTTACAGCCAGGTCAGAAACCAGCAGATATCGAACTTGGCTATGTCTTTTATAGGTTCTTGTACCAATGCTCGACTTAGCGATTTTGCAACTGGCTGCTCGATTTGTCGAAGGGAAGAAAATTGCTCTCAACCTGACAGCAATTGTGGTACCTGGTTCTCGACCAGTCAAGCGAGCTGCTGAAAAGTTGGGCTTGGATAAGGTTTTCCAAGATGCTGGCTTTGAGTGGAGAGACCCAGGTTGCTCCATGTGCCTAGGGATGAATCCTGACAAGGTACCAGATGGTGTTCACTGCGCCTCAACTAGCAATCGTAACTTTTGAAGATAGACAGGGATTTGGTGCTAAGACTCATCTTTGCAGTCCAGCCATGGCAGCTGCGGCAGCTATCGCAGGGCGCTTCGTAGATGTTCGGCAAAATGCCAGAAGCCCAGTAAGGAGAGGATATGGAGAAAATTTACAGTTTATACAGGAACAACGGTTCCTCTTATGAATGACAATATCGATACTGACCAAATCCTACCCAAGCAGTTTCTCAAGTTAATTGATAAAAAAGGCTTTTGGTAAGTACCTCATGTATGCTTGGCGTTATCTGGATGACAAGTACACTGAGGACCCAGACTTTGTCTTTAACCGACCTGAATATCGTAAAGCCAGTATTCTCATCTCAGGGGATAACTTTGGCGCTAGGGATCTTCTAGAGAACACGCAGCTTGGGCGCTAGCGAGACTACGGTTTTAAAGGTCGTGATTGCAGGATCTTTCGGTGATATTCATTACAATAATGAACTCAATAATGGCATGTTGCCTATTGTACAGCCCAGAGAGGTTAGAGAAAAAATAGCCCAGCTACAACCAAGCTGACCCAGGTAACTGTGGACTTGGAACAACAAAAAATCATCTCACCAGTTGGAGAATTCTACTTTGAAATCGATAGTGAGTGAAACACAAGCTCTTAAATGGTTTGGATGATATCGGTATCACTTTGCAGTATGAAGAGTTGATTGCTGCTTATGAAAAACAGCGCCCAGCCTACTGGCAAGATTAGAAAACTAGAAAAGGAAATAGAACTATGACAAAACATATTCAATGGAACGGAACACTTTCACAAGAAGGCTATGACATTTTAAAAGGTGAGGGCGGTTGTATCGTTTGCCCTACAAAAGTTGGCTACATCATCATGACGAGCGATAAGGCAGGACTTGAACGCAAGTTTGAAGCCAAAGAACGTAACCGTAACAAACCAGGAGTTGTTCTTTGCGGTAGCATGGATGAACTTCGCGCTTTAGCACAACTTAACCCAGAAATTGAAGCCTTTTACCAAAAACATTGGGACGAAGACATTCTACTTGGTTGTATACTTCCATGGAAACCAGAAGCTTTTGAAAAACTCAAAGCATACGGTGATGGCCGTGAAGAACTCATGACTGACGTTCGTGGAACGAGCTGTTTTGTCATCAAGTTTGGGAAAGCTGGTGAACAATTGGCTGCCAAACTTTGGGAAGAAGGCAAGATGGTCTACGCTTCATCTGCAAACCCATCTGGAAAAAGGGAAATCGGTAAGGTGGAAGGAATCGGAGAACGTATCGAAGGAGCAGTGGACCTTGTCATCGAAGCAGACGACTACGTGGCATCCATCCAGCCTGACAAAACGAGTTGAAACACGCTACGAGCAAGGTGTGATGGTCTCTATGGTCGATAAAGACGGCAAACTCATCCCAGAACAAGGAGGAGCACGTTCAACTTCACCAGCTCAGTTGTGATCCGTAAAGGGCTTGACATTGATAAAAATCATGATGCACCTGTCAGATACCTTTAACTCATGGGACTACCGTCAGGAGAGTATTATTAAGATAAAAGAAGTCTAGTGTTAAGATATGAGCTCCTAACGCTGGGCTTTTTAAAAATTCTTTTCTTTTTATGGGATATGTTATTCTGTAAATATATAGTTTATTCAAACATTATCAGTAAAAGAGTCTAATTGATGAATGATAGAAGAGTTAGTTTGAAGATTTTTATGATTGGTATCAAGAAAATAAATTAATTTAGAATCTGCAAAACAATACAGTTTGAAAATGAAGAATTGAGAGGAATTTCTTAATGAGTGGCCTCTTGATAAACTATTAACCATGTCCATTGATTATGTTATTGGAAAGAGACTAAAACAACTCATTTTATTGTCTCTTGAGACAGAAATGCAATCATTATTTATGGGAATTGGTGGAGGTTCTTCAAATTTGGTATTTATTGGAATGAGGATACTAAAAGCTATAAGAACCAAGCAAATAAAATCATTCCAGAATCAGAACTAGAAGACCGATTTAACAATTAAAATCATTTGTATGAGATCATCAGCTGGTAGAAAGTTAGATTTCAATAATCTATCTTTGACATGAAAAGTCAAAGAATGAATTTATTGAGCGTTCTGCGGTTGTAAAACTACTTTGTATCTATTCTGAAGCCTTTCTTTTTAAGTGTAAATCTTAATAGTAAAGAAATTCTGGAACAAGCTACTTCCTCAAAAATCAAGGGGCCCTTATCTTCAGAATCATGAGATTTGTCAACTCATTGCAAAAATATCCTGAGCTGGAACCATCATTGTTGGAAGCATCTTATTTGAATATTCAACACAATTTTTAGACGAAAAGAAAAGAAAGAAGAAAAATGTCTCTAGAATATAAGGTTTATCATCCATTGAGTCAAAACTCTACAATCCAAAAACCTCATCCTCGTGGTGCTCCTGGTACAGGTAAAACCTATCTTGCTAAAGAAATTGAAAGAATTAACAGGTGGCAGAAGACCAAATCAGTTTGTACAGTTTCATCCATCCTATGATTATACGGATTTTGTGGAGGTTTAAGACCAGTATCAAATGGGGATGGAGCTATTGAGTTTAGCTACAGGATGGTATTTTTAAAGATTTTGTCAGAAAGCAAAAGAAAGCCCAATTGATTGGAGGACAAGATAATTTTGACCAAGCTTGGGATTCTTACTTAGAATATATAAATGTTGCTGAAGAAAAAGATATATAACAAAAACATCTTACTTATCTGTTAATAGTAACAAAATTTGTCAGTAAATTATGATAGTGGTGTTCAGGATGGACATTACCTCACAAATATGTTTACGAGTTGTATAAAATAAAATTATAATAAGCAAGAATACACAAAAGTGGTGGAAGAACTGTCTAGAAACATTGAAAGAGATTTGGTCTGAAAGACTACCTTTCTAACAAATTGATACAGAAATTTGTCTTCATCATCGATGAAATCAATCGTGGAGAAATATCTAGATTTTGAGAGCTCTTTTCTCATTGACCCTGGCTATCTCGTGGTGAAGGAAGTGTTTCTACCCAATATGCCAATCTACACGAAACTGATAAGTTTTATATCCCAGAAAATGTTTATATCATCGGAACCATGAATGATATTGACCGTTCGGTGGATACCTTTGATTTTGCCATGCGTCGTCGTTTCGTTTTGTTGAAGTTACTGCTGAAAGTCAACTTGATATCTAGATGAGAAACTTGGTAATAAGCTGAAGAAGCTAAAATCCGACTAAACTTGAATGCTGAAATTGAAAACTTCAGGAGCTAAATAGTCATTATCATATCGGTCCAAGTTATTTCCTTAAACTGGAAGTAGTTTTGACTATGAATTACTCTGGTCCGATTATCTTAAACCACTCTTGGAAGATTATTTACGAGGTTCTTACGAGGAAGTTGAAACTATAAATTTGAAAAGGCCTTTGACAAGACAAGCAATGAGAGATCATTTACAATGAAGGTGAATGAAAATGAAAATGCGGATCACTGATAATCAGCATGATTATTAAAGAAACTTTGTTTCTTATCAAAATAAGTCAACTTCTTTTAGATAGAACATTAGAAAATCTTTCCAAGAGATAATATCTTTATTTTTCCAAGTGACTAGAATATTCTCCGGACTTGGATAAGGATCAAAAATCTTAGAAACTGTCAATCAGGAAATAAAGACAGGAAATGTCATTGGATTTCTTGGCTACGGTCAGGAAGATTAACCATTTCTTCTCGCTTTTCAACGAAAGTAATGACTATTTTTACATTATCTCTTGCAAAGTTCTTCATATCAATCTGACTAGTTTAGATGTTGCTTTATCGCGTGAAGATAAACTCTATCATTTGATTATCTTTTCCCAAGTATTTGCAAGCTGCTCTCCGAAAGGTCTCTATAAGGAATATCAAGATTTTCTCATAACGTCATCATGTAAAGGGAGTTGATGTGAATCATATCAAGAAAAATCTTCCTTTCACGGAATGTTGCCTACACAACGAGGTTCAC